>Ga0154918_109_pt1 | contig 200055 bp, 194 predicted proteins | sample RifCSPhighO2_01_FD_105887 | JGI IMG/M metagenome (GOLD analysis project Ga0154918, IMG submission 105887) | Candidatus Levybacteria bacterium RIFCSPHIGHO2_01_FULL_41_15 | reverse complement strand
GTGATTATCCCCAAGATTTGCTGCCTTGTAATCTTGTCTTTGAAAAATATAAAAGCCAGAATAATGAATAATATTGGATTGGCTCCTGCTATCGGCGCAACTACGGAAACCAACCCTTTACTAATTCCAATATTGTAACTAAACTCAGCAGCTCTTACCATAACCATTGATATTACAAGTGGTATAAATGCATTATTCACGGTTGGCAGTTCCAACTTGATCTTTCTGACTTTTATAAAAAGAAACAGTAAAGGAAATAGCAAAAAAGTTAAATAATTTGGCCAAAACCATCCTATCTGCTGAACTGGAATCTTTATTAACGCAATCCAAGTTCCCCAAGCTATCATTGGCACAAAAGCAAGCATAACTCCCTTGTCAGAAAAAGTTTTTTTATTTCTAAGTTCTTTAAAATTGATACTTGCTAAAATTAAACCAATAAAAATAACAATTATCGACAACAGTTGAGAACCAGTTAGCCTCTCATTTAGGAAAATTACAGATATTATAACTGTGACAGCCGGAAATGAAGTTGCAATAGTTCCTACAAGAGCGCGGCTACTAAGTTTTAACGCCTCGTAGTAAACTATGGTTCCAAAAAACAGACCTATTATACCAATAATAAAGATAAATAAGAGAAGTTCGATTGTTACTCCCGAGAGATCGGATAAGGCAAATGGGGTGTAAAAGGTTAATATAAAAGCGCTTAATACAAAACCCCAGAGTGCAAAAGAATAGGACTCAAGTCTTCTGGCAACAACAGCTTCAAAGAAAACTCCTATTCCCCAAGTGAAAAAGGAGATGAAAGCAAAGGCAATTGCCATTTATAGATTATAACAAAATTAGATTCCGGGGGTTGAGGAGAGGAGTTTTCGGTACACGTAGGCTTGAGCCATCATTGTTGTGGGAATTGTTACAAAAAGCCCAACAAAAAATACTAAAAATCCGGCAATATTAATAAGAATCAAAAAGACACCAAAAACAAACAGATCCCATCTTATTCCTTTGGTAATCACGGAGCTTTTCTCCAATGAATCTATAATTCCATTTTGCTTATCTACCAGGATAAAGCTGTAGAATTGAAACTTTACTGCCCAAATAATGCCCGGTATTACAAGGAGTAAAAAACCTGCGGCAACGATAAGTCCATAGAGAATCGATGCTCCCAAAAATCTCAGGACAAGATGATAAAAAGAATAAAGATGGGAAAAATTTAACGGCTTTCCGTCATGAAGATCCAGAACTATCTTTATGATTCCGATTTGGATAACAATTGATACAAAAACAACGAAAAGATTAATAATTAAACCAAGGAGAGGATTTATCTTAACAAAAGAGCCAACCACAGCATTCAATACAATATTAATAAGAATCAGAACAGCCGCAAGTTTTAGAAAGACGGAAAGGTTTGATTTAAAAAAATTAAAACCGAATTTTATCGCCTCGCTCTTTGAAAATTTATGAATTTTTGCCACTCGCCTCAGTATTTCAGGAAGAAGAAAGAATGTCAATCCACAATTGATAAGAGTTGGAAAGAATTAGAATCTTGCAGGAACCAAGGCCACATTAATTGTTCTCTTTGGGCCGACCAATTTCAGGAATTCCTCCCCTTCAATTGTTTCTTTTTTCAAAAGCTCTCCTGCTAGAAGATCAAGTTTCTTTCTAAGCTTCTTAAGAATTGCTATTGCCTGCTTATAGGCTACGTCTGTAATTTTTTGAACCTGCTCATCTATCTTTGCGGCCATTTCCTCTGAAATATTTGATTGTTCCCCGAAAAATCTTTTCTTTTCTCCGTTTAAATTTATAGGACCAAGCGCGCTCATCCCAAATTCAACCACCATTGTTCTTGCTACCTCCGTTGCCTTGGCAATATCATCTGATGCACCTGTTGTCATTTCATTGAAGATAAGCTTTTCTGCAGCCCGCCCTCCAAGCATTACACTTATCTGCTCCAGAAGCCTTGTTTTGGTTTCATGCACATGCTCTGTCGGTTCCATCATAGTATGCCCCAGAGACAAACCCCGGCTGACTATTGAAATTCTATGTAGCGGATCCATGTGCGGCATCTGCCAGGAGACAAGCGCATGTCCTGCCTCATGGTATGCAGTCATTTCTCTGTCTTCTTCTGACTGAAGCCTTCTCTTTTCAGGACCAAGCTTTACCTTAGTTGCCGCCTCTTCCAAATCTTTCATATCGATTGCTTTCTTATTAAGTCTTGCTGCAAGGATCGCAGCTTCATTTAACATGTTCTCAAGATCGGCTCCCGAAAATCCCACAGTTCTCTTGGCAACTTTTTCCCAGTTTACGTTTTTTACGAAGGGCTTTCCCCTTGCATGGATTGAAAGAATCGCCCTCCTTCCTTCAACATCGGGCATGTCCAGCATTACTCTCCGATCAAATCTTCCAGGCCTTACAAGTGCCGGATCCAAAACATCGGGTCTGTTTGTTGCCGCTATAACAACCAGTTGTTCAGTAGGAGAAAATCCATCCATTTCAACTAAGATCTGATTTAGGGTCTGTTCTCTTTCATCATGCCCGCCCATAAAACCTACTCCTCTTTGTCTTCCTATTGCATCGACTTCGTCTATAAAAATTATTGCAGGCTGATTTTTCTTGGCAGTATTAAATAAATCTCGAACTCGGGATGCTCCGACACCCACCAACATCTCCATAAATTCTGATCCTGCCATTGAGAAAAATGGCACGTTTGCCTCTCCTGCTGTTGCTCGGGCAAGAAGAGTTTTTCCAGTACCCGACGGCCCTACCATGAGTACCCCTTTTGGCGTACGCGCTCCCATAGCTTTATACTTTCCCGGGTTTTTGAGAAAATCAACTATTTCTGTAAGCTCCTGTTTTGCTTCATCAACTCCTGCAACATCTGAGAATCTTATTCTTGGGGTGTCTTTTGAAAATAATTTTGCTCTGGATTGTCCGAAGGAAAAAATGCTTTCCTGCGCTCCCCGAGCTTGACGGAAAATAAAATAAAAGAAGGCAACCATAAGAACAATCGGAAGAATGGATGTTAATATATTTATCCAGCTATTGACGCCTGTTTCATCTTTTACTGCCACATTTGTCTTATCCAAAGAAACGCCTGCATCTTTGAAGAGCTGATAAACATTTGAACCCGGCTCTTTAAACGTTTGTACTGTTTCTTTATCTTTTTTGACTGTAAGTTTGTTATCTACAACTGTTATCTCTTTAATTTTTCCTGCCTTGACATCTGATATAACTTGGGAAAGAGGGACTGTTCTTGTCTGTTCCATAGGCTGAGTTACTGAAAGAAATAGAAAAGCTGCAAAAAGAGCAAGAAAACCGTAAAGGAAAAGGTTTTTCCAGGATGTCTTAAATTTGACTTTTAATTTTTGTTTTTTCCCCGCCTTGCTCGCCTCGCGGCGGAGCGAGTCGGCAGACAGGTTGTTTTTTTTACCGTTGGCCATCTGGGAGAGTATACCATACTAAAATGTTTTTGCCAATCCTAAAGTGAAGCTAGTTATCAAGAGGGATTGATCTTCAAATTCTGAATTCTGAACTCTAAATTCTAGATTCTAACCGAGTCCCATTTTCACCCGAACTTCCCTTAGAGTCTTTGAAGACTTACTTCTCGCATAAGAAGCACCTTCATCCAGAATTTGTCTTAAGAATTTTACATCTTCTCTTATAGAATTGTATTTTTCTCGAATTGGGTCTAATTTTTTGTTTAATAAATCTGCCAGTCCCTTCTTAAATTCGGCGTAGGATTTTCCCTTATATTCTTTTTCAATCTCCTGTATGGAACTTTCTGAAAATACAGAATGAATTGTCAACAAGTTTGAAATCGCAAGCTTATCTTCTCTTTTTACTATCTCTGTCCCTGAGTCTGTCACCGCCTTTGCTACCTTTTCAGAAACTATTTCTACACCGTCTAGAAGATTTATTGTCCCCATTGGGTCATTATCGGACTTACTCATCTTTGAAGTTGGGTTTTGAAGACTCATTATTCTTGAGGTCTCGTTCTGAATCAAAGCTTCAGGAACTTTAACAGTTTGCCCAAAATCTCTGTTAAATTTTTCTGCCAGATCTCGTGTAATTTCTATATGTTGTTTTTGATCTTCTCCCACCGGCACTTCATCGGTTTGATATAAAAGGATGTCGGCAGCCATTAAGACCGGGTAATCGAAAAGCCCTGCATTAGTTCCTTCTTGCTGTTTTTTACTTTTATCCTTAAACTGGGTCATTCTCTCAAGCTGTCCAAAAGGTGTTATGCAGTTAAGAAGCCATGCAAGATATGGATGATCAGGGTTTTCAGACTGGACAAAGATATGAGCCTTCTTTGGATCAATGCCGCATGCGATATATAAAGCAGCAGTATCTAAAACTTTTTCTCTTAAAGTTTCAGGATCTTGGGGAACAGTAATTGCATGAAGGTCAACAATGCAAAAAAATGCTTCCGATTCATTCTGAAGCTTAACCCATTGCGCAATTGCCCCAACATAATTCCCGATATGCAAATTCCCCGATGGCTGAATCCCGGAGAATATAACTTTCTTCATTTAATTTATTTTAACAGAATATCTAAAAAAATTTTATTTTTTGGTCCTAGTACCAAATTGAATTAGACCGGGTGCGGACAGTTGTCTTTTATAAGTCAGTATACCACCCGGATGAATTGTTCCAGGATGAATTAAATCATCATGAAGTTTTTTTTGACTTTCCTCTGTCCAAACTACACCATTCTGTTCCTTTCTGACACCTTCTAAAAACTCCTCATCCGTTAATCTTGCAACATATGGCATACTAAATGCGTATCTAGTTTGGTTTGCGATATCAGAATCATAACTATTCCCCCTATCCTCAGGAGCCATCTCTACGAACGCGAAATTAGTGTCAACTACTGCTTTGAACTGTCGCATATTTTCTCGCATTAAATGGGCTTTTTGTCTTGGAGTTAAAGCAAATAATTGCGGGTTTTTTGCACGTGCATTTTTATATGCAGTAAGAATATTGATGAGAATCCCCTCTCTTGATTGAGGATCATAAAAAACCATCATGTTTCCCTCCAATCTTTTGCCTTTGAGTTCTTCAAGATTTAACGCTGATTGAATCTGATCTAAGGTATTAGTCTTTCTAAGTTCTTCGAGAATAGCTATAAATGCGTCGGTGGCCATTCTTGGATCTACTCCAATATAGACACGGGTTAAAACATCACGACCAACTGCAGGAACGTTATCTCCTATAGCAAATATTTTTCCTTTTTCCTCTCTTACGTTCGGGTAATCTTTGCTATCTAGAAGCTGTTTTGCTTTTTCTATCTGTCCGTCAATTTTTGATCTCCATTCATTTTCATCAATTGGAGTTCTTGATGCATTCTCCCATTTTCTTATTTGTTTTAAGACTAACTTGCATCTTTCTGCAAATGGAATTCTGATATGAGCATCTCTGGTTTCTTTCCAGGTATTTGATAAGCCGCGTTCCTGAATGCCAATCTGCGCCTCTGGAGTTGTTGAATCCATATTAACTTAAACTTCTCTTTTAAATTATATCAAGAAAATTTTAGGGGCGTTTGGAGCGAGTTTTTTTAGAAGATACAAAATATAAAACTGCAAAAGCAATAATAATAAGCGCAATAGCGATTTGCGACTGAACCATTATGCTGTCGAGGTTAAGATTCATAATTTCTCTCTACTTCTTTCTCTGCCCATGCGGCAGCGTACCACATTAGTATAACAGCAAGAATATTACTGGTCAACACAAAAAGCTCTCTAGTTGCAAAAGCTCCAATAATCCAGACTACTACGAAGTTTGAACAAACTGCAGAAAATACTTTCAAATGAGACTTGCCGACTCTAAAAGGAAATTGCATTTATTTATAATAGCACAGTCAAGCCAGTCTTCTAACCTCTTTTTTAAACTGGTCTCCGCGGTCTTTATAGTTTTTAAACATATCAAAGCTTGCGCAAGCAGGAGACAATAAAACTACATCCCCCGGTTTAGCTAGCTTGTAAGCTTTCTGAACTATCGAGTGCATATCCCTTAATCCCTCGACAATCGTGATTAGTAATTCGTTATTCGTTATTCGTTTTTTAATCCGGGGCCATTCCACTCCTATCCCTATTATCGCTTTTACATTTTTAGAATCGCGTATGACGCGGCCAAGTTCTGAAAAATCACTATTCTTGCTTGATCCTCCCAAAATTAAAATTTCTGGATCCTTAAAGGCTTGAATCGCCGCAATTGTTGTCTCAGGAATTGTAGAGAAGGAGTCATCATAAAAACGGACTCCATTTATATTTGAAACAAGTTCCAACCGGTGCTCAAGTCCTTTAAAAGTTTTCAAAACTTTTACAATATTTTCCTTAGAAACTCCACAAAGCAAAGCCGCCATAACCGCCGCGCAGACATTTTCAAGATTATGTTCTCCCGGCAATAATATATCCCTTATATCGATTATCGTTTCACGTTTAACGTTGTCGCTACCAGTATTATTTGACGTTTTACGTCTTACGTTACCCATACGAGTTGCGACACCCACACCATTTAACAATGACAAAAATATTTTTCCGTCTTCTACAAAACATCCTTCCTCAACCTTGTTGTCTCTTGAAATATAAAACATCTTTGCATCTGTGTGAATGTCTGATTCTCTACTTGCCGGATAATCTTTGTTAAGGATTACATAATCATCTTTGGTCTGAAACTTTAGAATATTTCTTTTTGCATCTACATATTCTTTAGTATCTTTGTGATAATCGAGGTGCTCACTTGTCATCATTAGCATTACTGCTATATGAGGGCTTTGGGTGAAATCCTGAAGTTGAAAACTGGAGAGTTCAAGGACTACAACAGACCCGCCTTGACGCGAGGCAGACTGTTCACTTAATTTATCCAAAAAATCCAAAGGAGGCTTTCCAATATTTCCACCTAGATATGCATTAATACCATGCTTTTGAAGCATTTCATAAATCAGTGCCGATGTTGTTCCTTTGCCCTTAGTCCCCGTTACTCCAATGATAGGACAAGGGCATAAATCAAAAAAAAGCTTGGTCTGAGATGTAATGATTGAATTTTGACTTTTGAGTTTTGAATTTTGAATTTTATCAATATTTACTCCCGGGCTTCTGACAATCAAATCAAACTTATTAAGATTGTCGAGGTAGTTTTTCCCGCTTATTATCTTAATATCCTTTTCTCTTAATATCTTTAAAAACTCCTGATCTAGGTCTTTTTCTTCCTTTTGATCGAGAACGAAAACACTTGCTCCCCTTTTTGCTAAAAAAAGTGCGCTTGATAACCCCTCAAGTCCAAGCCCAATTACTGCAATTTTCTTACCCTTAAAATTGATCATGCTAGAGTGAAAATTATACCACAAAGAGGGAATTTTAAGGGTTGCTGTGTTGCGGGGTCAGGAGTTGCGCCTGACCTGTGAGATTATGAGCCTCACGTGCACTGTACACTACCCCGCATGTATGATTATTATACAATTTGACCAATCTTAAATCAACTGATAAAATAATTGAACTCGCCAACGTAGCTCAGGGGCAGAGCGGACGTTTCATAAGCGTCATGTCGCTGGTTCGAATCCAGCCGTTGGCACATTCAGTTTCTGAGAATAGTAATCAATGAAGTTTTCTTTGTGCGGCAAACTTTTTGAATGCTTTCTCAATTCTTCTTTCATGAGAATCGTTCCATTTTGAATTGGGTCGTAGGACCCATGCAGGAAGGAGAAGATGTGCATTCCTTTTTGTAAGTTCCTGAAGTACTGATGGCATAACTTCAACAAAAACTAGGGGGACTCTTTGATTCTCCCATTCAATTCCCTCTTCTACGCTTTTTATAAATGGTATTACTACAGTTCCTGATTGTACGGCTCCTTTAATTGCACCTTCTGTTATCTTTTCCTCTATTCCTTCAAAAACCAAACTGTCTGCCACTTCCGCTCTGGCAACCTCAGTAATTTCACTTCCCGAATTAATGTCGCCAGTTAAATATGGGTCGTTGTCATAGGAGTTGTGATCTCTCCAGAAAAATAGGTGTGGCTCTCCTCGACTCATTGCCCATGTCACAATTACAATGTGCTTTTGAACTCGGGGCTCAACTTTCGGGGCATGTTCTAGAGCAGAACCATGATTTAATAGTTCTGATTTAATCATGGCAGGATTCTATTACTTCTCCCCGCATATGTCAATATCAAAAAAATAAATCCCACCATTTTCTCCAGTTTGGGCGGGCGTCTGTTTTTTTCGACGAGGACTGGGTAGAAGATAAATCATGCGGGATCAGAACATTTTCTTCTCCCGGTTTAACAAGTAAAAGCTTATTGCGCGCCTCCTCTTCTATAAACTGCGGATTTTTTGCTTGCGACAGTTTTTTCCGAAGCTCTAAGTTCTGTCTTCTTTCCATTTCAAGATCCATTTGACCGACAGTTATTAAATCTTGCTTTTTCCACAAATCATATATAGATCTCACCAACCCGTTTATTATAAATATCGATATTACTATAGCCAGTAAATAGAGAGCTTTCTTCATGTCTTTTAGCCTTTTGCTTCTTGACGAAATGCGGTTTTCCTGATATTATAGGATATCAAAATTTGGAGAAAAGAGGATTTTGTGGCTAATTTATGAAAACTATAAAGCTTAGAGACGCGCATAATGCGTTTAAGAAATTCTTAAAAGACAAGAAACATTCCAGCTCTACAATTGTAGCATACGGGAAAGACATTGAGCAGCTTGTTTTTTTTCTTGAAGAGCTTTCGAAAAATCACATCCATGAAGTAACCAAAGAGGACATTGAAGCCTTTTTGGCCAAAATGCAGAAAGATGGATATACTCCTAAATCCATTTCAAGAAAGATCAACTCGACCCGCACTTTTTATAGATTTCTAAAGGTGAATGAATATGTAACAGACGATCCTTCTCTTCTTATTGCCCATCCCAAGTACCAGCTTGCACCACCCAGGATTCTTACCCCTACTGAGTATAGAGCCTTAAGAGATGCGGCAAGAAATGATCCCAGAATGTCTGCCATAATTGAACTTCTTCTTCAGACCGGAATAAGAATTGGGGAACTTGCCAATTTAAGGGTACCGGATGTCAAGAAAGACTCCCTTCATATTGCACCATATGAGAAGCATGAAGAAAGAGAAGTTCCCCTTAACAAAAGGGGCCAGGAAGCTCTTCAAAAATATATGGAGGTAAGGCCCAAAACTAAGGACGACCATCTGTTTGTTACAAAATCCGGAAGACCATTTCTAGTCCGAAATATAAGAACATCAATGGAAAGATACTTCAGGCTCGCTGAGATTAAAAATGCCAAGGTGAATGATCTAAGACATACATTTGTCGCTCATCATCTAAAACAAGGTGCTTCCTTAATCCTTCTGTCAAAAATCTTAGGGCACAAAAGACTTTCAACAACCGAGAGATACCTTGATTTTGTAGGAGAAAGAGGGAAAGAAACTACTTCTCTTTCAGACCTCTAAAAAAGCTCAACGCGAACAAAATTTTCCGCATATTTACAACTCTTTACAATTCCGAAATACCTTGCTCTTTCCTCGACTCTTTTTATAACATGCTTCATATCATCAAACTGACTCTTGTGCATGGCGATAGCTTCAATTTTTTTAGCAAAGGTGTCTGTAATATCTACCAATAGATTGGTTTTATCAAAACCAATAAACCATATTTCTTCTACGTGATGGGGGGAAAGTCCTTCCTCTTCATGCTCTGGGAAAGTCAGTCTGTCGCGTGCCAAGGGATAACATGCATCCATTGTTGCAACGCTTGCGGATCTGTGATCTGTGTGGTTTATAAAGTTAAATTTTTCAGAATAATAAAATGTAGGATCCATTGTCACAACTATGCTGGGCTTTATCATTTTAATAATCTTTGCTATGTCTTTTTTGAGTGTAAAATCTGAATCAAGCTGAGTGTCGGTATGATTTAGAAAAAAAATTTTTTTGAGGCCCAAAACTTTTCCCGCTTCTGCCTGCTCTTTTTTTCTAATTCTTGAGAGTTTTTTATGGGTCATCTTAGGATCTGTCGATCCCCTACTTCCATCTGTACAGATAAGATAATAGCAATTTGCTCCTTCCTCTGCCCATTTAGCAATTGTTCCCGATGCACCAAAATCTATGTCATCCGGATGCGCTCCAACCGCCAAAACAACCTTCTTTTTCATATAAGAAGATTATAGAAGAATTTCCCCAAGTTCTCAAGAATTGGAGACTATTTTCTATGAATACTCTATAAATTTATCAATATTCTGAAGAACTAAAAGCAATAGAAACCATTCTCACGCATGGATCGTCTCTTTCTTTTGAAACATCGATTGAAAGCATTACTGCAGGAACAATAGTAGATAAATAGTGCTCTCCCGCTAAGCACCTTCTTGAACTACATTCTGTATCGCTTAAAATATGGTTCTCTTGAAGATGAAAGTACCTTGAAAATCCATTATCTCTAAGATGATTGAGTCTCTTAAAAAGATTATCCTTATCAAAAATCGTGATTCCTGCTTCGGGCATTAAAGCATCAATTACTTTTTGAATGCCAATTCTGGTTTTATCTGTATGCGATTCAACGACAACAATGCTACTACCTATTTCGTCTTCATCGCCCCACCAATACTCTTCTTTATCAAATCTTGAAGAATATTGATAAAGACAAACAGGCATCCATCCAGGTCTCTTCTTTGGATCTTTTTTTATTTTCTGTGCTAAAACCAATTCGTAAAGATGACTAAATGTTCTTTTAACAAATTCCCGTTCGTCTTCAGAATGTACATCTACTAGTCCGCTTACAGTATTACGGGCAATATTTAATCTCTCTATCTGTAGGTTATAAATTTCTGGGGAAATTTTAAACACATCTTCATATTCTGATAGGGAAAAATAGATCGGAAATCCATTGCCTGAACCCCTTTGCTCCATCTCTGTCATAACTGTTGGCGCATTATATAGGAAACTCATAAACTTCTCAAGAATGTTATCGGTTCCTTGCTGTTAATCTTGGGGTTTGATAAAATACCATTGATTGCGTCCGTAGCTCAGCGGCAGAGCGCTACTCTTATAAAGTAGATGTCCTTGGTTCGAATCCAAGCGGACGCACTTTATAATTTTGCTCTTTTTGCAACTTCTGCCTCAACTACTGCCATATCCCTTCCATATTTAAGTCTTGAAAGTTCTCTAATAAGCTCTGAGACTCGAGGATTCATAAGTCTTTTCTCATCACTCATATCCCGGGTTAAATCCATAGAAAAAGGCGTAACAGGTTCTCCTCTCACGATAGTTTTTACATAAGTGTTGAACCTTTCGACATTGATAAGATCCGCTTCCGAAAAGGTGGGCTGAAATTCATGCTGAAGATAATTCGCATCCGTTACTCCTACTCTAAACGCAAGAACAGACCCTACATTTCCAAATATTGCATTCTTAACTTCCTCTTCCATCTGCCCTATAAACTGGTTTGCAACTATCAAGTTTAATCTATATTTTCGTGCCTCGGATAGGATCTGTGCAAAATCAGGGGTTGCAAAATTCTGAAACTCGTCAACATAAAGAAAGAAATCACGGCGTGAATCAATCGGCATATCTTGTCTTGACATCGCCGCAACCAGAATCTTAGGGACCAAGACTAGACCTAAGAAGTTTGAATTCTCCTCACCTATTTTTCCTTTTGAAAGATTTATAAGAAGGATCTTGCCCTCATCCATGACACGTCTGAAGTCAAACGAGCTTTGCGACTGGCCGATGATATTTCTTATCATTTTGTTTGTAACAAATCTTCCGAATTTTGAAACGATATAATCCAAGACTTCTGATTTATGGAAATCAGAAGTCTGGGCAATTTGATCCGTCCAGTAGCGTCTCACAATCGGATCCTGGACTTTTGGCAAAAGTTCCTGAACATAAGAAGCATCGGTTAAAGCCCTTACCACCTCAACAAAAGTTGCTCCCCCCTCATACATTACAGTAAGCATTGCATTTCGAATGGCGTGTTCAAAACGTGGGCCGATTATTCCTGTTTGGTGAGGATCAAAAAGCTTATACATAAGACCTATTATTGATGAGACGATAAAATGTTTTTGTTCTTCAGTCTTGGCATCAAGCATGTTAAAACCCATCGGCCTTTGGGTATCTGACGGATCAAACAAAATCACGTCCTCTGATCTTTGGGGAGGAATAAGTTTAAGCACATCATCGATAAGGTCCCCATGAGGATCAATAACCGAAAGCCCCTCGCCGTTTTTAATATCTTGCATAATCATGGTTTTGAGAAACTCAGATTTGCCTGTTCCGGTTTTTCCTATCACATACATATGGCGTCTTCTATCATCAAGACTAATGTAAACGGGTCTTTCAATACCTCTGTATTTACTTTTGCCAAGATAAAGTCCTGACTGCGGAATCTGGGAAGGCGCAGGAGCTCTTTTTGCAGTTACCCGATGGATATGAGGGGTCTCTATCGTTTTGTTTGGAAAGTGTAAAATCGTAGCAAGCTCTTCGCTGGTTAAGACTCCTGTCTGTCTCCAAATCGGCATATATCTATAAATAAAATCATGCATAAAAAACCCCTTGAATCTATGTTTGTTTTTGGTAAATGAATTTAACCCATCAAACTGGCTGAAGGTTGAAACAATGTTGTTAAGATGTGCATCAGCCGCTTCTTTACTTGTTGAGGAAACAACTATTCTTATAACTACATCAAACCCGGGCTTGCCGATCTTATTTTCAATTCCTTCAAGTTCCTTGGGATCTGCCGCATATGTTGCTTTCTCAGGATCTGATTCGCTCTTTTTTGTTTTTGATATATATGTCCTTCCCATTTTTTTCCATTTGGAATCCGAGGGACTTACCATATACTGAATTGCGGCTCCCTCTCCTTCTCCCATTTTGGCAAGAACTGAAGTTATAGAGGATAAGGGATCTGTAGGAAGATCTTTATATACCTTGATTGGAAGATAATCAAAAGTTTTAGTTCTAAGACTTACAAAAGCTACTTTCCCCTCTTTTGAAAAAATATTGTATTCATTGCCGATTGAATACCCTTCTTTAGTAAAAGTTGAAGCTTCTACCTCCTTAATTTCTGCTTCAGGATATGCTCCGTTTATCTGTTTTTCCACAAAATCGCGAAGATTATTAGGAGTGTTCACATAGAATCTTATATCCTCTGGAAGCCCGACAATTTCAAAAGAGATGTGCGGCTGAGGGTTTAAAAAGGAAAATCTTCCGCTCTTTCTAAGCGACGCAAAGCTTGTAAACATTTGTTCCGCTGCATCAATTTTTATCTCATTATCGCGAGACATTGAAACCTCAAGAAGAGTCGAATTTAATGATTCCTTTTCCCTTTCCCTATTTCTATACCAAAGTATTAAAGCATAACCCGCAAGGACAAGGGCCAAAATCGAAACAATAGCAATCCCTATCCCTATAAAAAGTTGGGTCATGAAAGAAATTATATTTTCAGGCGAAAATGTTTCCAAAGTCATATTAAGCCTCCGCAGGTCCCGGGGGTGCTTTATGGACCTTTAATCTTTTGATTTGTCTTAGTATCAAATCTGCAAGCCAGACAATAGCATTAAATTTATTAGAGGTTTTTTGCAAAACAATTAATGATTCTTTTTCAGAAAGAGGAGCTGAAATCAAAGGAGAAGAAGGAGGAGTAGCTGTTTCCAAAGGCCTCTGATCAGAGATTTTTATTCCCGCTTCCTGCTGTTCTGTGGTCAAAACAGGTCTTTCGGAAACATTTTCAACTCCCAGTTCTGCTGCCTCAGGAGGGATGACAGGTTCTGTTTCTGATGATCTCATCAAAGAAGCACCGGAGGGTTCCTGTTCTTTTTGAACACCACCCACAGGAGCTAAAGGATTTGCATCCTGTTGTCCTGTAGATGTTTGTCCGGTTGTTTTTTGATCTTTATTCAAATCCATATCAGATTCATGATACCATGAAATGTAAGGCGTGTCATTATATTTGCCTAACAAGTTCTTTATGCAACAAGAACAAAAGAAGATCTATCAACATCACAGCAGGAAACCTTATCGCTGCCGCAATGCTGACAGTTGGAAAGGAGTTCGTTTTCGGGTCTTATATTGGTCTTTCCACATTCCGGACAACTAAAAATTCTTGATCCATACTTATCTTCAAGAAAAACATTATTAAATGTGTTGCTGCTCTCTCCGTTTGCGCTAGCCCCACAGCTTCCGCCAACAATTGGTGGAGTAGTATTTCCATATCTTTCAAAAATTACCCGAGGTTGGTTTTCAAAAACTAACTGAGGGTTTCTATCCTTTCCCAAAATGTAATCTTTCTTCGCTAATAGAAAATTTTCAATTGCATATCTTGCTTTTTGTAAATTTTCGTCTGATGCTTTTTCTCTAACAAGCTGTATAAATCCTCCTATCAAAGGCATTATTAAAGGGGTAAGCTTATTACGCCACTGGATATTAAACTTTTCAGTTTCTCCTATAAAAGAAATTATGTCATCAAGTGTTTGAAAAGCGTCGGACTGATTTATGATAGATGGATTTGCTAATAAATCTACATCTGTATTGTAGTTTTGGGCGTTCTTATCAAAGTATATTAAATTGCTTTTCTGTTCTTCTATACTCTGCTCGTTTCTGTAAGGGATTACTCTTAAACTTTTTCCTTCTCCTGGATCTTCCACAACTTGGATAAGGAATGTAAAACTATGCGTTCCATACCCGTCCTCCTTAGATCCTGGACGACTAACCCACATTGCCATTGTTCCTACTGGTGCATTGACGAGTTTATCCTGCAATTTTTGAAATCCCAGGCATTCTGCAACCTCTCTATGTACAGAAAGTCCTCTTTCTTGCCTATAGGCAATTGCTTTTTTGTAAACATTTAATATGGGGCCTGGATCGGCATGGGGGGATTCTAGATAAGTTTCTCCGGCATTATTTGTTTTAACTGAATAACGAATCTCATCAAATTTAACTCCCAACCTATATTCCCCTAAATATCTAATTATATTATCCCTAATATTTCCCTCTCTTCTTCGAGTAATTTCGTCTTTTGAATAACCACTAGGAATTGGCGCATGATAATTTCGTGGATCAAAACCTACTGTATATGCTTCTATTCTCATAAAAAACTTGTTACTTACTGGTCCAAATAACTTCTTTTTGTTTTTCTTTTTGATTTATAAAACGCGACACAGTTAAAAAAAGATCTGAGAGTCTGTTTATATAAACGATGACGTCGCTTTGAACTTTTTCCTTTTTTGAAAGCTCAACTATTCTTCTTTCAGTTCGCCGGCAAACTGTTCTTGCAATATGCAAAGTTGAACCCGCCACTCCTCCTCCGGGAAGAATAAAGTTAAAAAGCGGCGGCAATTCTTTGGTCATTTTATCAATTGTTTTCTCAAATTCCTTTACCCTTTTTGAAAGATTCAATGCTTGGCGGGGATTTGCCAGTGCAGCGCCTATTTCAAATAAATCTTTTTGAATCTCAATCAATTCATTTGTAATTTGTGATTTTGAATTTTGAATTTGCGAGATCACGAGCCCTATTACGCTATTTAACTCGTCAACAGTACCAATTGCCTCTATCCGAAGGCTTGCTTTTGAAACTCTTTTTCCAGAAAAAAGTCCTGTTTGTCCTTTGTCTCCTGTTTTGGTATAAATCGGCATGGTAGTAAAACAAAAAATTAAATGTAAAAAATAAAAAAATAAAGATTTATATAAAAATCCTTCTGGTTTCCCTAGAAGGATAAAATTTTCCTGCTCGGGAAATTTAGTATGTAATGGTTTTCTGACTTTAACAGTAGCGGCACTGCCACCGATTTTCACGGCGATTGCCCATTACACAATTATTTAATTTAGCATTCGGCATAACCGCAGCTATAACATTTGCGGCAGCCTTCTTCGTACGCTAAGCTTCCTCCTCCACACTCAGGGCAAATATCATAAAGCCCTGTTCCGGAATCAGAAAATTCTTGATTAACTCCTGAGGCTTTACCTACCAGGGCAAGTTGCTGCATCTTAATTACCTCTTCCTCTTTTTCCTCGTCCTTTCTTACTTCGATTTCCCCATTTGCTATTTCCCTATCCCTGCCAAGTCCTTCGGCAGTAAGATGAGGATCAGAGGGCAGGCGGACTCTTCCGTCTACTCCATTTGCCAAAACTCCACTCAATTGTCCATTCTGTTCAATTTCTGCCTTGCTCGCCTCGCTGCGAAGCGGGCCCAAAGACAGGTTTTTATCCTCTACAAGACCATTAACTGCAAAACCAAAATGCATTGCAAGAATTTTTGAGACCGCATCGGGCAAAGATCTTACCCTATCTTTTCCAAATCCGACACTTCTTGCTCCTCCAATCCCCGCAAGCTGAGCAACTATCTGTCTTATTCTTTCTCTTGGAGAGAGTCCGCCTGAGAGTCTTAAATTTACGGAAATTAATCTACCCAAGGCATCTGCCATTGCGGAAATATCTGATCCGGTTTTTCCTATAGTAATGAACACTTCAAACGGTTCTCTATTTTCATCATGATTTATAGTTATGTAAGTCTTGCCTAAAGGAGTTTCTACCCTGTAAGTTACTCCTTCAAGCTGTATGGGTCGTGGAGCAGTTGGTCTTTGTGATTTATCAACCTTTTCTTTATCTTTCTTTTCATCCACTCTTGATAAAACTCCTTCTCTTGACCCCTCTCTCATGTATGTTACTCCTTTAAGTCCTAAGTCATATGCTGCCATGTACAGGGTTTTTACATCCTCGACTGTATGGGAGCTTGGTGCATTCACTGTTTTTGAAATTGATGCATCAATATATTTTTGGGCAACTGCCTGAACTTGGGCATGCTCAAGAGGAGTCAGATCATTTGCCGAAACGAAGTAATCAGGCCTGTCCTGAGCGGAGTCGAAGGATTTTTCTTTGCCAGCGTTTTCTTTTTTCCATTCCTCAAAGAGTGGATGATACATAACATGCTCGCCTGTCCTGTCCCTTCTTATAAATGTAAATTCATACACGGGTTCGATTCCCGAGGTCACTCCCGCAAGAAGAGAAGTAGTACCTGTTGGAGCAATTGTAAGAAGAACGGCATTTCTTATCCCGTACCGACTTATCTTTTTTCGGATAGCGGCGGGCAATTCTTTTATATGATACCCCTTAAGATATTTAGTTTTATCAAATTTAGGGAAAGGGCCTTTCTCTTTGGCAATTTCTGAGGATGCCTCATAGGCGCTGTTTCTAAGGGTCTCGAATATTTTATCAATAATTTTAAGAGATTCATCCAAACCATAACGAACTTTCATCTTTATAAGAGCGTCTCCAAGTCCCATTATCCCAAGACCTGTCCTTCTTATATCTTTGGCACATTTTTTGTTCTCTTTGAAAAAGTAATAAGTCTTATCAATAACATTGTCTAAAAATCTTATCGCAACCTTTACATCTTCTCCTAACTGTTTGTAATCAAACTGGCTATCCACTTTTACATAAGATGCCAAATTCATTGCCCCAAGGTTGCATACCGCCCATGGTCCCAAAGGCTGCTCTCCGCAAGGGTTTGTCGCAACAAGCCTTTCAAAATACCAAGTGTTGCTTCTTTTGTTGCTCCGCTCAAGAAAATGCAACCCCGGCTCAGCAGATCCCCAGGCGGCTTCACAAATAAGATTCCATAGATACCTTGCCTTTACGGTTTTGTAGATTTTCACTTTGCCGCCCATTTTTTTCCATTGATCTATCTCTCCGTTCCATTTTTCATCATATCTTAGGTCATCAAGGTCAGGATAAACCAAATCCCAATCTGCATCTTTTTTGACTGCTTCCATAAAGGCGTCTGAAATACATACCGAAAGGTTTGCCCCATTTATCCTGGAAAGGTCCTGTTTTACGGTAATAAACTCTTCGATATCAGGATGCCAATCCCAAAGCATGAGCATTGTCGCACCGCGTCGGGTTCCTCCCTGCTGAACCACATCATGAGTTGCATAGGAAAAGAGTCCTGCCCACGTAACAGGGCCTGAGGATGTTCCGTTTACTTTCTTAACTCTTGCTCCCCGAGGTCTTAAAGAAGAAAGACTAAGACCTACTCCACCTGATCTTGATTGAATTTCAACAAGCTGTTTTAAGGATTCTAAGATTCCTTCTCTTGAATCCTTTGGAGACGGTATTACAAAACAATTAAAGTAGGTTACTTGATAGTCTGTTCCTCCTCCTGATAAGATTCTTCCTCCGGGAACAAATTTAAAATCCTTCATTACATCGTAGAATTTTTTCTCCCAATGCTTTCTGTCTTTGGTCTTCTCATTGCCTGCAATGCCATGGGCAACTCTTGTCCACATTTGCTCTGGGGTTTGTTCAAGAAGTTCGCCCTTTTCGCCCTTTAAAGCATATCTGTCCAAAAACACTTTATTTCTTATTCCATCAAGTTTCATAAATAATATTCAGCTAGAAACTGCACGTGGCTGTATCTAAGAAATTTGTGTAAATCCACTTTTGCAATTTGATCTGCGTTTTTGTAGTTAGGCTTTTTGGCAAGGTCATATTTAATTTCTATTTTATAAAAATTAGATTTACTATTTGTACAGCTTTTATCTTTGGTTTGATATTGCTCTGTGGTGGGCTTAGCTAGAAAGGTTGACCCCGACAATTCTCCTAGATTATGTCCATCTCCTTTATGAAAGCCCTCTGAAATAGTCCTTAACGAGACCGAAGTGCATGAATTAATATTAGAATTTGAATAAACAGAGGTAGTCCCGCTAACCGTAGTAGGATAAAAATCTTGACCCATATTGCCTTGAGCAACTGCTGTTCCGAAATTATCTATCGGTCCTTCAACTATAGTTGCTGGATAAATAGCTGCGCCAGAATTCATTGCATTAGGATAAACAGTTAAAGGTTTTAGTTCACTCATATCGAAAGGTTCATGCTCGTAATCTGGGGTATTAACTAAATTATTAGCAAAATCTTTATTCATATTTAATTTGGTAATTTTGTGTCCTTAATGCTATATTTTCTTTGATCTAAAACCTTCAGTGTTGTTGATCCAACTTCTTTCTTCTTCTCATTTAATATGAATTTATAGTCCCCCTCCTCTTTAAAAGCTAGGCCCATAAGCTCTACTACCAAATTATTTTTGCCATTAGGCCCGGTAGAAGTATCAAGATCAAAGCTGCTTTTTTCACCTGCAAATCCCTCGGATGGTTCTATTTTTAGATTTAATTTATAAGAGGTGTTTGGTGTACCAGAAATAGTTGCAACAAAAAACGCACGCGCTAAACCGCCGGGAAATTGTTGAACTCTTAATTCATCAAAAATTCCATTAATATTTAGTTTTCCTTCTCTCGAAATACTTGCGTAATCGCAAAGTGCGATAATTTCTGTTTTTAATTGTTTCATTTTATTAATCTTTTGACTTCTTTTTCGAAGTCTTCAACATCTACAAATCTCTTAAATACACTTGAAAATCTTATATAAGCAACCTTGTCAATTTTTTTAAGTCTTGCTGCAACCATCTGTCCTATTTTTTTGCTATCTACCTCAACCGAATCGGCATTTCTCAATTCTCTTTCCGTCTCCGTAACTATTCTTTCGATGTCCTCCATCGATACTTTTGTTTTCTCACATGACCTTATTATTCCTGACCTTAATTTGTCTCTGTTAAACTGTTCCCGTCTGCCGTCTTTTTTAATTACTACCAAGCTTATATTCTCTACTCTTTCATATGTCGTGAATCTCTTGTCACAAGTCAAACAAGATCTTCTTCTTCTGATAGTCTCAAGATCCTCGCTGTCCCTTGTTTCTACAACTTCAGTTTCTTTGGATCCGCAGTATGGACACTTCATAAATAAATTCTTGCATTAGATAAATTCATTTTAATTTGCTTCACATCAACTTGCACGTTCGGACAGGGGTCTTGGCAAATTATCAATGTACTTAATCCGTCTCTGGCGGAACCTGTCTGCCGACAGACAGAAACACTACTAATAGTGCTAAGAAGGATGGTATTACACTAAATCTGCCGTGTCAACTATCAATAACAATATCAAATAGTGTCAAGCCTTTTTTTAGCCTCGGGTTTTGCAAAAGGCAAAATTTGGAGTTTAAAACGGGTAAAAAAATTCTGCTAATTTTTGAAAGGATAAAAAAGCAAATTTAGAGGAACTGACAAAATTTACTCGTTATATTTTGTTTATCTTATTATGGAGATCTAAGCTTATTTAGCCTATTTTGAAAATTTTCAATCCTTTCTTCTGTGGCGGAGAGGCCCTTTTGAATATCCCCCTTTGATTTTCTTATCAGCTCTCTTAGTACCTCCTGATGTTTATACGAAGCCAGTTGATATTTCTGTATCAAACTATCCAAGGGGTAGTTTTGCTTTTTTAAAAGTTCAAGCTGGGAAATTCCCTGCTCAAAGTAATTTGCTCCTTTTGAAATGGTAGAGTGTGCAAGCTTTTGTTTACTCTCCCCTTTTGCAAACAAGTATACTCCCGCATTTAAACGTTTGTCTGCCGAAAGCAGATTAAACTCGGCTTTCTTTGCAGGATCTGACATAAGAAATGAAACAATTCTGTCTCGCAGGGCCTTAAAAGGATAAAGAGGACTATCTGGAAGAATTCCGGGATAAGGAAGAGTATACTCAACTTTTTTGCTTTTTCCTGAGGAGGTTGCGGAAGAATCCTGAGCAAAAGAGGAATTCGGATTTAAGACAAAAAGAAAAATTAAAACCGCAAATAATAATTTTTTCATAACTTATCTTACGGCAATTACATTTAGCCAATCGCTCTCAGAGGGCTTAAATGGTTCTCTAAAAAGCCTCCCAAGAAATTTCCCTCCATAAAATGAAATTTTACCAAACCCCTTCTTTTTAAGCAAATTTCTTACACTATTTTTATTAAGATTAACAATTGGTGCGGAGTTCATTGTCCTAAACTTCCATCTTCTCTCGTCATGATCAAAGATTGCGGTATTAAGGGTAAGGTAACCATTCTTGTCTTTCGGATCATAAAATCTGAAGAATGCGTGTTCCGAAGGAACTCCATGCTTAGAACGTCCGAAGGTAACATCAAAAACCCTGTTTTTGACTTTGAAAATTCTCTCAAGATTTGTAATCTGAAGAACAATAACAGACCCGTGAGATAAAAGAGAGTTGGAAATCGCATCTAGGACTTTTTTGTACTGTGGGACAAGATGAAGAAACGCGTTTCCCATAAAAATTGCTGCTCTGTACTTTTTTTCTTCCTGCGAAAGTATTTTTGAATAGTCCCCGAAAATAAAGTTTAATCTCTTTTTAACATCCTGCGGTAGTTTATCTGCCTTTTTCTTGGCCTCTCTGGCCATTAATTGGCTGCTTTCAATTCCCAAAACATTAAATCCTTCTTTTGCCAGAGCAATATCATGTTCGCCTGTGCCGAAACCAATATCTATCACATCTTTTACTTTATGTTTCCTAAAAAGAGCCGATAAATCCGGGATTTCGTTTTGGAGTCTTTGTTTCCAGTCAGTTATTATATCGTAGTGTTTTGCCTGCCAGTCGTGATACTCTTCTTCATCTGTTAAGGGCAGCCTATCTCCTACTGATGCTCTAAAGATATCCCCTTTAGTTATCATTCCAATTAAGTTCCCACTTTTATCCACAACCGGAAGTCTTCCGACTTTATGAATAAACATTAAGGACTGGGCTTTAAGAAGAGGGGTGTCAGGGGTAACAGTTGTCGGATTTCTGCTCATTATCTTTTCTGCCGTGAGAGCAAATATTTGATCGACTTTCTCCTCCATTTCCTCAAAATTTCCTTCACGAAAAGGGTCCTCCGTATATTCCCTCATTGAGGGGTAAAACTTGGAGAGAATGTCTTTTTCTGAAATAAAGCCTATTACTTTTCTTCCTCTACAGACAGGTACTCCGTTGATGCCTCGGCCAAAAATAAGTCTTGAAACCTCTCTAATTTTTGTATCCGTAGCCACCCAATCCAAGGTTGTTGACATCACATCAGCTACTTTCATATCCTATCTTCCTCTGCTTAGCAGCAGGTCTCTGGCTTAAAATTTCATCAAATATTTCTCTTAAAACCGGATGCTTAACATACAAATCAGCTGTAGCAAAGAACTCATCCAGATTTTTCCCTTGCTCCTCTTCATACTCCAAAGCCTGTAGAGCCATTTCTAATTTATCAATTTGCCAGAAAAGTCTTGCCTCTTTTGTAGAACGGAGAATCATTTCTTCAAAAATCTTTATATATTTTTTTCCTTCTTCGATGCCGCTAAAAAGTTTTATAACTCCTCTTATTTCTTGCTCCTCTTTCTTTCCTCTTGCTTTTAAATCCACCACGCCCCATCTTATCCATACTAGATCTCCTGTAACTGCTTCTCCCAAATCATGGATTAGGGCCATTTTCATAAGCTTATCTTTTTCAACTTCCAGTTTTTCTGCAAGAATCATAGATAATACTCCGACTCTAAAGGAATGTTCCGCAGCACTTTCGGGGTTTTTGATTTTTTCTCTAATCCACCCGGTACGAGGAAGTTTTTTCGATTTTCCGACAGTTTTAAAGAAGTCCAAATATTTACTCATTGCCAAAGCGCCTTTACTTTAACACTAAGTTTGGTAAATATCAATAGGTTTTACGAGGTCTGGGAAGTCTCTTTGGGAAGAAACTTAAGCAACTCTACTCTGCGCCAGGGAGGGATATTTCCTGTTCCTACTATCCATGTATCTCTTGCAACAAACCTTCTCTCATCATTATCCCAACTTACGCAAATACTTTTTTGCTGTCCGATAAGATCATATCCAGCACCCTTAAACAACATCCATGCTGCATCTGCTCCTTTTGCATTATTTATAATTCCTGCACGAATACCTGTATAGACGTACTGCTTTTCTTTATCTGTTACTGTATAAATAAGTGCATGAGCTGTTCTTAAAAGCCTCTTGCCAATACCTTTCCCCCGAGCTTCCTCGGAAACAGCTAATCTTTCTACAGAAGCCACAGTAATACCCCGCCCTGTGGCAAACCCCACCTGAATAGTTCCAACTAGTCTATTTGAGGACTTATCTATTGCTACAATAGTTGTGATACTGGGGTTGTTTTCGAAAGATCCTCTAATCTCATCCGGCACTGCAATAAGAATAGGTGTATTAGGTGGAGATGGATGATGTCTTCTATATCTTTTAAGATCAACTTCTGGAGGAGTTTTCGCAGGACCGACCCCTGCAAGATGCTCTATTACAGAAGGCTGATTCCAAATCTCTACGATACCCTTAGCATCTTTCTCTAGATCAGCAAATCTTACCTCAATATTGCCGTTTCTAAGTTTTTCCCCTTTGGCGTTGACACCGTTGGGCACTCCATGCTTTCCTTCGACTCTTAATTCTAGACCTCCCATATATATAATAAACTCGATATATTTAAACAATACTTATACCTGAGTTTCTAGTAAATGGACATAATCTTATATTATTCGATTTTAAAAGTCAATAGGGCGTAGGGGTAAGAAGAAAATAATAAATTTATCTGTATCCGATAGCATCTAATGCGATCCTTAGTGTTTCGTCCTTATTGTGAGAATATGTGTTAATGACTAAATCATAGTATTTTTTGTCCCAGTAAACCCAAGCCTCATCGCCCTGCGCATAAAGTCTTCTCCATTTATCCAAATTTCTTTTTTCCCGCTCGTTAATTTCAAATTTTGCATTCTTAACTGATATACCATCTCTATTTACGAGTCTATCTACACGGATTTCTTTTTTATCACGCCCTTTTTCATCATCACAAACAAGAAGGATTTTAAAAACTCCATCTATCCTCTTTGCATCAAATCCTGCAAGATGGCTTTGGACAATCCGGTGCTCTTCTTCTTTTAAAATTTTCCTTACCATTTCCTCGTATTCAAGGTCGAAATGATCCGGTCTTTTGTCTGTCTCAATTATGCTGGCTCCTACTTCCTGTTGAGTACGTCTCATTATCGCTCCTCCCTCAATCATCTCCCAACCCAGAATTTTTGAAAGTTTTTTAGCAAGAGTTGTTGCACCAGACCCAATTCTCCCCGAGATTGTGATATTTTTAATATTTAGCAGACCAACCATTGTGAATTTCTAATTATTCTAATTAAACTAATTAATTTAATCAAATTCTAAATCTAAAATTCTCACCGCAATTGCGGGATCCCGGCTGGAAACTACCAGCGGGACAAATCACAAATAAATACAAAATAAAAAATTCTAATACCAAAACTGTTTTGGATTTTGGACATTTGGACTTAATTAAATTATTATTTAGGATTTGGTGCTTTGTATTTGTGATTTTCCAACGAGTAGTACTTCTTCAACGAGTCGATTGCAATATCCGTATTCATTGTCGTACCAGGCAATTACCTTAAGCATGTTTCCTCCTACTACCTGCGTCAGAGATAAATCTACAATTGCGGAATGGGGATTCCCAATAATATCAGATGATACAATAGGATCTTCTGTCACCTCTAGTATACCTTTATATATGGGATCCGTTGATGCCTTTCTAAAAATCTCATTTACTTCTTCTTTTGAAGTCTCCCTTTTTAAAAGAAAAGTGAAATCCGATAAAGACCCAACCGCAACAGGAACTCTTATTGCAAGTCCGCTGAATAATCCTTGAAGTTCTGGCAGAGCTTGCGAAGCGGCAATTGTGGCACCGGTTGATGTTGGCACTATATTTTCTGCTGCCGCTCGGGCGCGTCTATAATCTTTATGTCCGCCATCCTGAAGTCTCTGATCAGATGTATATCCGTGGATTGTCGTCATCATAGCCTTCTCGACGCCAAAATTATCAACAATTACTTTTGCAACCGGTGTTATGCAATTAGTTGTGCAAGAAGCGTTATTTATAAGTTTTTCGCCTTTGTAATCTTTGGAATTTACTGAAATTACATATGTGGGAACGTCACCATCTTTGGCAGGAGCTGATAAAACTACTGATTTTGCACCTGCATCAAGATGATGCTTAAGTTTTTCCTCTTTTGTAAAAGCTCCTGTTGATTCAATAACTACATCAACATTTAAGTCTTTCCATGGCAAAAGACTTGGATCCTTCTGGGAAAAAACCGGAATTTCTTTATCATTAATAATTAAATAACCGATGCAATCTTTTAGTATTCCTGTTTTTTCTGAATCATTCAACTCTGAACTCTGAACTCTGAACTCTGAACTTAATGGTCCATATGAAGAATCGTACTTTAGCAGGTACATCCACCCTTTTATATCAGTTGAAGAGCCTGCATTTATCGCAACAACATCGATCTCCGAAAGATATTTCTCAAGAATTACTCTATGAGCTACTCTCCCTATTCTTCCATATCCATTTATAGCAACGCGAATCATACAATTAGTATAGGAGACAGGAAAAATTACATCAAGAGGCAGAAAGAAGAAACTTAAGCAGCAACATTTATTATATTTCCACGAATTAAAGCCCTATGTGGATAGAAAGAATCAATAGTCCTGCCTCGGGCTATTGGCTTATCGTGGTACATTTCAAGAACGGGTACTAATTCTCCGTCCTCAATTATAAGACGCGAACTTGCTGCCCTAAACGATCGGACAATAGAATGAGGTTCAGGATGCTCTCTATAATGCAATAGATAGAAAAGGACAACTTCACGCCACGTGGGATCTCCCTCATCTTCTTTAAGACTTGCCATTCCCTCTTCTATTGAATTGAGGGCATGAGTCTCGCTTCTAAGATAAATAATATAAGGTTTTCTAGTAGGAGGGTGTTTTAGGTCTACAACATTTAGTGCTTCAAAATAATAGTCATAAATTCCCGCAAGTCTATGCAAGGTTTGTAGCGGAATTCTAGGGTCAATAGGAAGAGTAATATCAAATCTAGCACTATATTCCTCTGGCTTTTGGGCTGGTTTTGGGAAAGAGGCGCAGTAATCCTCCTCTGACATATCCAACTCTCTATGAAAGCCAAACTCCTCTACAAATCTTGCTATCTGTTCTTTTAAAACTCTTTCCTCTCTTTTGATTCTTATATCAGAGATGGAAACTATTTCTGCTTTTGCGGGAGGGGGGACTTGGGGGCTAAACCTCCTGTATCTATCAAAGAAATGAAGAACCCGGGCGCCTTCAACGCTCATAGGATGTCTGCCAAGACTATATAAAAACTATTATATAAATATAGTATGCCCATTATAAATTCCTGTCAAGAATATTATGTTATAACAACGTTATAACATTGGTATAATGACAAGAATTTTCATAACTATAAGCTGTTGTCAATAGCTTGGGATAAATATAAACTAAAATCAAATGTTTATTAGGAATTTTGAGAAGATTGCGACAAGACCACAGAGGAAGATTGTCTTGGAGCTTGTAGAAACTGCTCTTTCATCAATTCAGCCGGAAAATGTTATTAATAATAGTATTAAATTAGAAAACAATATTTTAGGAATTAGTGATAAGTCATTTGACTTAGGAGGCTTTGAGAGAATATTTTTAATAGGTTTTGGGAAAGGGTCGGCGAAAAACTCAAGACTAATTAAGGAAAAGTTAGGGAACAGACTGGTTGAGAGTTATGTTATAGACACAAACTCTGAAGATTTTAAAAAAATAAAATTTACCCAAGGCACCCATCCCCTCCCCTCACAAACTAATGTTGATTTTACCGACAGTTTGATAAAGAGATTTACTGAAATTAATCCTACAAGAAAAGACTTGGTAATAGTAGTAATAACAGGAGGAGGTTCTGCCCTATTTGAAAAACCATACCGTGTTGATCTTGAAAAACTAATACAAATTAATGATGCCCTTCTTAAATCAGGTGCAAATATCAAAGAAATGAATACAGTAAGAAAACATTTATCAAGTGTAAAAGGAGGAGGACTTGCTAAGCATCTTTACCCCGCAACCATTGTAAGTATAATCGCATCTGATGTCCCCGGCAATGATCTTTCTGTCATATCTTCAGGACCAACTGTTAAAGACCCGACAACTATTGATGACGCTCTTTCAATCTCAACAAGCTTAACAAGGTCGGACCTTGTTACCAAGGACTATTTAACAGAAACTCCTAAGGAGGATAAATATTTTGAAAAAATTTCAAATATTTTAATTTTAAGCAATTTAACAGCTCTTGAGGCAATGAAGAAAAAAGCGGAAGAGCTAGGTTTTAAAGCAGAAATTCTAAGCGATAAATTCCAGGGTGAAGCAAGAAATACAGGGTCGGACCTTGTAAGTAAAACTACTCCAAGCTCTATTCTTCTTATTGGGGGCGAGACAACTGTAAAGGTAACAGGTTCTGGAAAAGGCGGTAGAAATCAGGAAGTAGTTCTCGGCGCACTTTCAAATATAGATGACAAAACTGTAATTTGCTCTTTTGACTCAGATGGTTGGGATAACTCTCCTTTTGCCGGAGCTATCGGAGACATTGAGACCTTAGAAAAAGCAAAAAAATTAAACTTAAATCCGCAAGAATTTTTGGACAATAACAATAGTTTAGAATTTTTCCAAAAAACAGGAGACGGAATTGAAACCGGCCGCCTTCCCTCAAACGTCTCGGACCTCATGATTGTTTTAAAAGACTAGTTTTATTTTGCCATTCCACAGTTATTAATTGACAATCTGGCGTCGAGTGCATGAAGGATTAAATGAGCGCAACTGTGGGATTCCCTAACGGGAGGGTTCCCACGTTAAGTGAGTTTTAATCTGAAAGCACGAGAGGAGGCTTGTCGAGAGTTTTTGGTACTTTTGCCGGTACAAAAGTACAGAATAGGCTTTCTCGGCAGAAAAGAAGATGAAACTGTTTGCAAAGCCTAATAAATAAACTGTAATATAGAATTAGGATGATTCCCGAACTTCACGAAAAAAAACTTAAAGAACTTGAATTAAAAGCAGTCCGGACCCGGGAGCTTATAATAGAAACTCTCTTGGAAGCAGGCTCCGGACATTCTGCAGGCCCTTTAGGAATGGCGGATATCTTCACAGCCTTTTATTTTCATATTCTAAATCACGATCCGAAAAATCCCGACTGGGAAGATCGTGACAGACTAATTCTCTCAAACGGACATATTTGTCCGGTTCGCTATGTCACCATGGCACTTGCTGGTTATTTTCCATTGGAGGAATTAAAAACCTTAAGAAAAATAAATTCCCGTCTTCAGGGACATCCTCATAGAACCTCACTTCCCGGAGTCGAGACGACATCAGGTCCTTTGGGAGAAGGTATTTCTCAGTCAATCGGTATGGCACTTGCCGCAAGTCTTGATAATAAAAAGTATCATATTTATTGCATAACATCAGACGGCGAACATCAGGAAGGAAACGCTTGGGAGGCGGCAATGTTTGCAGGAAAACATAGGTTAAATAATTTAACAGTTGTAATAGACAGAAATAACATCCAGATCGATGGCTTCACAGAAGATGTAATGCCTCTTGAACCTTTAAGGCAAAAGTATGAAACATTTAATTGGAAAGTCCTAGAAGTTGATGGAAATAATATCAGAGCTTTTATAGATTCCGTAAAAGAAGCTCGGGCTGTCTTTGAAAAACCAACAGTTATTATTGCCCACACAATTCCGGGAAAAGGTGTTGATTTTATGGAAAAAGACTTTCACTGGCACGGAAAACCGCCGAACAAAGAGGAGGCAAAAAAAGCCCTCGACGAACTTAGGACTTTACAGGGAAAAATAAGAAGCGAACACCAATAGAATTTAGAATCTAGAATGCAGAATTAAGAATTAAGAGAATCCTAAACTTTAAATTTAAATTCTGAACTCTAAATTATGAATTTTGAATTGTTATGTTAAATCTATACCTTAAGCTAAGCCCAAAAATATTTGATGAAAATGTAGAGCAGAAGGCAACAAGGACAGGTTATGGGGAGGGTTTGGTTGAACTTGGAGAAAAAAATCCAAATGTTGTGGTTTTAACAGCAGACTTGTCAGAATCAACACAGACAGAAAAATTTGAGAAAAAATTTCCTGATAGATTTTTTGAATGTGGAGTCGCCGAGCAAAACATGGCGGCTATTGCAGCAGGGCTTGGAATAAGCGGCAAAATTCCTTTCATATCTTCTTACGCAACTTTTTCTCCCGGCAAAAACTGGGAAACGATTCGCACTACTATTATATATAACCAGTCTAATGTAAAAATCGCAGGACATCACTCCGGAGTCGTGACTGGTCCTGACGGAGCAACTCATCAGGCAACAGAGGATATTGCAATAACTCGCGCCTGGCCGGGTCTTACAATTTTTGTTCCCTGTGATGCAATTGAGGCAAAAAAAGCAACAATTAAATCTGCCGAAATTGAAGGTCCTGTTTATTTGAGATTTACGAGAGATAAGACACCTGTAATTACCACCGACGAAACTCATTTTGAAGTAGGAAAAATCCAAACATTTTGGGACTCTGAGAATCCTCAAACAGTTATTTTTGCAACAGGGCATATTCTTTATAATGCTCTCTTGGCGGCAAAAGAACTCGAAAAAGAAAATGTCCATGTTCTAGTCGCAAATGTTTCAACAGTTAAACCAATCGATGAAAAATCGATTATTGAGCTTTCAAAAAAAACCGGAACTATCGTAACAGTTGAAGATCATCAAGTTATGGGAGGCTTGGGAGGTGCAATCGCAGAAGTTCTGGCAAAAAATAATCCTACTCCTATGGAATTTGTCGGCCTTCAGGATACTTTTGCAGAATCCGGAACTCCAAAAGAACTCATGGCAAAATACAAAATGGACGCACCCTCAATAATTGAGGCTGTGAAAAAAGTGATAGCAAGGAAATAAAATTACAAATTCAAAGCACCAAATCCTAAATAATATCTAAATTCTAATCTCAAAATTCAAGATCGTTTTCGATTTTGGAAATTGTAGCTTTGAATTTATTTGTTATTTGAGATTTTGGATTTGGAATTTATGGATCAAGAATTACTCGATAAACTTAAGACATTGATTAAAGGTGACGTTATAACCGATAATCAAACCCTCTCCGACTACTCCCACGATGCTTCGCTTTTTGAAGTAAAGCCTCAAGCTGTAGTTTTCCCAAAAGATGACGAAGATGTGAAAGCTCTGGTTAAGTTTGTTAATGATAATAAAAAAAATAATCCCACTCTTTCCCTTACCGCACGCGCCGCAGGGACAGACATGGGAGGCGGATCAATTAATGAATCTATTATCGTTGCTTTTGGCAAATACTTTAATAAAACCCCGGCCGTAAACGGAAATATAGCGACAACTCAACCGGGAGTTTTTTACAGGGATTTTGAAAAGGAGACTCTTAAATATAATCTAATTTTCCCCTCATATCCTGCATCTAGGGAATTATGCGCAATGGGAGGAATCTTCAACAACAATGCGGGAGGAGAAAAATCCCTTAAGTATGGAAAGACCGAAAATTATGTAAGAAGATTAAAAGTTGTTCTATCTGATGGAAACGAATACGAGTTTAGGCCGCTAAATGAAAAGGAACTCGAGCAAAAATTAAAACAAAAAGATTACGAAGGAGAAATCTATAAAAAAATCTATGAACTAATAACTAATAACTACGAACTGTTATTGAAAGCAAAGCCACAGGTTTCAAAAAACTCCGCAGGCTACTATCTTTGGAATGTATGGGACAAAGACAAAAAAATATTTGATCTTACTAGACTTTTTGTCGGAGCGCAAGGAACTCTGGGAATGTTTTTAGAAGGAGACTTGGGACTTGTACCCATTCATAAGCATCGTGATATGTTAATAATTTTTCTTCATGACATGTCTGCCCTTGGACAGATTATAAAAGAGGTTCTTGATCTTGAGCCGGAAAGTTTTGAATCGTATGATGACAATACATTAAAACTCGCGCTTAAATATTTTCCGGAATTTACAAAACAATTAGGTTTTCTAGGATCAATTGAAGCAGGCATTGCATTTTTGCCAGCTTTTTTTGATTTGTTTACCGGAAGAAGTCTTCCCAAACTGGTTCTTCAAGTTGATTTTACAAGCGACGATCTTTCGGAGGTTAAGGGAAAAGTGGCGACACTTCGGGAAAAACTCAAACCGCTTCATCCCACAACCCAGACAGCTTTGGAAGGACAGGAGAAAAGATATTGGCTTGTCCGGCGCGAGAGTTTCAATCTGCTTCGCAAGAAAATTCGAGATAAACACACAGCACCTTTTATAGATGACTTTGTTATTAAACCTGAATATATTACAGAAGTAGTACCCCAAGTGACTGATATCCTGAAAAAACATCCGGAATTCATCTTCACTGTCGCAGGGCATGTGGGAGATGGAAACTTTCATATCATTCCTCTGGTTGATATTAATAATCCAAATGTCCGAGAAGCAATTCCCCAGATTTCAAACCAGGTTTATAAAATTGTCGCAAAGTATAAGGGGTCAACAACCGGAGAGCACAATGATGGATTGATACGAACTCCGTATCTTAAGCAAATGTATGGAGAAGAAATTGTAAAGCTTTTTGAGGAAACAAAAAAAATCTTCGACCCCCAAAATATCTTCAACCCCCGCAAAAAAGTCTCCGGCGACCTAAACTACGCCATGAACCACCTTAGGACAAGCTGGTAATCATATCTTGATTTCCTCTTTTTTTTATCCTATAATACTCGGATTATGCCGAACAGAAAACTAGAAGGTGGAAGATCTCTTCCGACATTTGATATTCCTGTAAATGTTCACTTGTCACAAAGGCTTTCATTAGGCGAAAAAGATACTTATCTTAAAGCGTACAGGTATTTTATCACTGGTTTAGATCTGGTTCGATTCACATTAATGAGTCTTAGACCCCTTGCATGCTTTGAGGCTGTGGATTTGTGGAGGAGATTTGAGCCAGTATATGCGCCTTTGAAATTTGGGGATGTATGGGTTCAGTTCGATAGAAAGGTAACTGATTCTTATGGATTTAAGCAGACTGGTCAAAATGTGTTAGGAATTAAAGATCCCAAAAGCGAAGGACTTATGGCTATAGATGTTGCGGCATATTTATTTGGATTCTCTCACGACGAGCTTCCTGTAGCAATCGGGGATGTAAGATTTGTAGAAGGTGCGTTTACTGAGATGTACGGGACCAAATATCCGAGCATTCAAGTTTCTGTCGGACACATCGAAGATAAACTTAGAGATTAACTTTTTTCAATCAGAGCTTCGATCCCCGGTAAATTTTCTCCTGAAAGAAATTCGAGCATGGCGCCGCCGCCTGTTGAAACAAAAGAAAATTTGTTTAATAATCCCACCTTTTTAAGGTATCCAATGGTATCCCCTCCTCCGACTACAGAATAAGCTCCTACGTCGATGATTCCTTTCGCAAGTTTGTAAGATGCTATTTCATAATTGCCCTCTTTTCCTTCAGTAACCCCGATTGGACCATTCCAAACTACAGTTTGGGAAAGATTAACTATCTGTACAAAATTCTCAACGTCTTTTGGGGTAACATCAGTTTGCTCATTATTCAAATCCGCAACCAAAAGAGCTGATTTTCGGTTTTCCACTTTTTCGTGTTGAACTTTAAGCAAAACTCGAGTCTCTTCCGCAATTTTTCCCCCGACCAAAACATAGTCTGCGAACTTATGCATCTTCGAAACTAAGGGAAGTTTTGTTTCTATTTTTGCGCCACCTATTATCACAACCAATGGTCTTTTTGGGTTTTCCAAAAGATAAGAGAGGGTTTCTATTTCTCGTGCAAGTTGTAAACCGGCAAAATGAGGCAGAAGTTTTGCAGTTCCAACAATTGATGCATGGGCACGATGTGAAGATGCAAAAGCATCATTAACATAAATATCCGCAAGGCTTGCAAGTTTTTTTGCAAAAACTTGCCCTGAGTCATTCAACCCTGAGCTCATGGTCAAAGGACTTGTCGAAGGGTTTGCCTCCTCTCCCGGATCAAACCTTAGATTTTCGAGCAAAAATAAACTGTCTGTAATTCTCCAACCCCTTAGCCCTTCAAAATTTTCAATTTTCAATTTTAAATTCTCAATTTTAAATTCTTTTCCAAACCACTGTGCAACAGGTTTTAAAGAAAATTTGTTTTCTTCAATTTTGAATTTTGACTTTTGACTTTTGAATTTATGATCAGGTCTCCCAAGATGACCTCCAATAATTACAGTTGCTCCATTTTCAAGAAGAAAGTTCAGCGTCTCAAGGCTATCCTTAAGCCTTGTATCATCTGCAATTGTTAAGTGTTGCGTGAGTGGAACATCTAAATCCAATCGGAGAAATACTCTCTTACCTTTTACATCTGCATTTCTTAAATTCGGAAGTTTAATCATTTGACAGTTATTAGTTAGTTTGCTAGTTCGCTCTTCGTTTTTTTACGAATAACCAATAACCAAACTTCGAACTAACTTCTTTAGTTCGCGAACTCCTGACAGAACATTTCTCCATAAATTCCTCCATCGATTACTCCGACTCCAATTCTACCAAAATTCGGAGATAAAATATTTGCTTTATGCCCAGGACTTTGCATTAATCCCTGCATTGCAACAGTAACGTTTGGGGCAAGCGCTAAATTTTCCCCCGCATAATTAAAGATTACATCAGCCTCTGCCATTCTATCAAAAGGCGATAATCCTTCCGGGGTGTAGTGCGAAAAATATCCCCTTTCAAACATGTCTTTGCAGTGGTTTCTCCCAACCTCTCTTAAGAGATTATCCGCCAAAACAGGTCTTAAACCCCTCGATGTTCTTTCTTTGTTTACTAAATTAAGCATTTCTGTCTCTGCTTTTCCATCAATCGAAAGTTTTTGGGTTCTGAATCTTAAATCAACTTTCTCATTTCCCCTCGGTTCAACTGTCAGAAAGTTCAGTGTTTCATTTACCGCTCCCCCAAAAATATTATTGAATTCTTTTTCAAAACCCTGAGTCCGTGAAACCAATAAGCTTCCGATTCTTGAGTCTGAAACTGAATGTTTAAGAAAAGGGGATACGGGAAGGGCAATTACTACTGTAAGAAGAAACGCAAAAAGAATAAGACCTGAAAGAAGGCCAAAAAAAGTGCCGAGTGCCTTATCTGAATTTTTAAAAAAACTCCCTTTTAAGGTAAATCTGTCAAAGTATTTTCCGTAAACAATTTTTCTTAAGGCAATCCCAAGGATTATTTCCAAAAAAGAGGCTGCTATTAAAAAACCCAATGCATTTGAAAATCCCGAAGATATAGAAAAAGTTGTTTTAAGAAAATTTCCTACTATTGAATAGGTTTTAAGTCCGAAAACAAATGAAATTACAAAACTAATAAGATCAAGGGCAGCTGCCGCAAAACCCAAGGAATATCCCTCAACTGCGTAAAATATAAGCCCGACAATGATGGCAAAATCAACCCAGTTTAGATTAAGACCCGAAAGAGAAAAGGTGTTTAAGAAAGATTCTAAAAAATTTGCAAAATTCATACAGAGAACAATTGTATTGGTATTATTTTAAATGGTATCATATAGGCTATGCCAGAAGATAAGTATACCAAGAAAGTTAAAGATTTTGTTAAGAAACTTATTAAAAAAAGATATGCCCTCCCGATTATTTTTATCTTTTTGGGGTTCGTTATGTTTTACATATCTATATTAAAAGACCTCCCTTCTCCAACCCGCCTTTCGGTAAACAGCGCATCTTACTCGTCCCAAATTTATGACAGGAACGGGGAGCTTCTCTTTACAATTTACGGAAAGAAAAACCAAACCTTTGTGCCTCTTTCTTCTATTCCCAAACACATGCAAGAAGCCACAATAGCAATAGAGGATAAGGATTTCTATGAGCATGGGCCTATTGATATAAAAGGGATTGTCAGATCGGCAATTTCTATAATTTTTTATGGCAGGCTCCAAGGAGGATCAACCATCACTCAGCAGCTTGTGAAAAACAGCCTTCTTACTCAGGAAAGAACTATCAAAAGGAAAGTCAAGGAAGTTCTTCTTTCTTTTGCAACAGAAGCTCTTTATCCTAAGAACAAAATACTTGAAATGTATCTTAACCAAACCCCATATGGAGGGACCGCCTGGGGAGTTGAAGCGGCTTCGCAAACATATTTTGGAAAGCGTGCAAAAGATCTTACTCTCTCAGAGAGTTCTCTTCTTGCTGCGCTCCCTGAGGCTCCGACCACTTATTCTCCTTTTGGAGCCCATCCTGAACTTGCCAAAAAAAGACAGGAGGAAGTTTTAAGAAGGACGTATGAGCAGAAACATATCAGCAAAAGGGAGTTTGATAAAGCTTTAAGAGAACCTCTGAAATATAAAAATCTGTCAAATACTATAAAAGCTCCTCACTTTGTTCTCTATGTCAAGGATCTTCTGGTCAAAAAGTATGGGGAAAAGACTGTTGAGGAGGGAGGGCTTAAGGTTACAACAAGTCTTGACCTAAAGATTCAGGCAATGGCACAAGCAACTATTTCTGCGGAAGTGAAAAGAATAAAATATGCAAATGCGAATAACGGGGCAGGTTTGGTTACAAGACCAGGAACAGGAGAAATACTCGCAATGGTTGGAAGCCGAGATTATTTTGATACCGAAAATGACGGAAATGTTAATGTAACTTTGGCGGAAAGACAGCCTGGATCAAGTATTAAACCAATAAATTACGCAACAGGACTTATAAAGGGGTACACTGCCGCAACTCCTTTTATTGATCAGAGGATATGTTTCCCTAATCCGGGACAGCGTCCTTATTGTCCTGTTAATTATGACGGAAGATTTCATGGTGTAATGCAAATGAGATTTGCTCTTGCAAATTCTATAAATATACCTGCCGTTAAAATGCTTAAGCTCAACGGACTTGAGACAATGATAGAAACAGCATCTGCTATGGGAATTAGTACATTTGAAAGTCCTGACAGATATGGTCTTTCTCTAACGTTGGGGGGGGGAGAAGTTACCATGGTTGATATGGCACAGGCTTTTGGAGTTTTTGCAAACGGAGGATACAAAATTCCTTTGCATCCAATTCTTAAGGTCGTTGATGGGAAAGGGAAAGTTCTTGAGGAATATAAACCTCCTTCTTCGCCAATCTTTGGCAAAAAGGTAATTCCTGAAGGGGTAGCATTTATAATATCCGACATTCTCTCCGACAATAGGGCAAGAGAAATGGCATTTGGTGCAAATTCACCTCTTAGGATCGGTAACCTTCCCGTTGCTGTAAAAACTGGAACCACAAATGATTTCAAAGACAACTGGACAATAGGTTTTACTCCTTCCTATGTTGTTGCCATATGGGTTGGAAATAATGACGGGAGCCCCATGGGCGGCCTTGTATCAGGAATAACTGGAGCAGCGCCAATCTGGCATGATATAATGGAAAATCTTCTTAAGGGAAAACCTCCTGAACCATTCCAAAGACCGGGAGGAATAATACAAAAAGCAGTATGTGAAGATACCGGCTCTATTCCAGGGAAGGGAAACTCTTGTAAGACCCGGTTTGAGTATTTCATCCTTGGAACGGAGTTTAAGGGAGGCATAAGTATCACCAATCAAGATGTATGGGTAAATAAAGATACTCAGGAGATGGCAAAGGAGGGAGACGCCAATACAGAAGTTAAAAAACAAACTATTATTAAAGACCCAACCGGAGACGCTTATTGCCTGAGTTGCGCACATCCATCTCCTTCTCCGTCCCCCAGTCCTTAAAATGCCTCTTTAAAATAGCTATCGCCTATAGTATAATTCCTCTGCTTTTCTCTGCTCTTAGGATATGAAAGTCTTATCAAGCATCGTCATTCTGATTGTAAAAATTCTTATCAGGATAGGAGATATAACTCTATTCCTTTTTGAAAAAATTATAAAATTTATAAGAAAAACTTCGGAATGGGTTCCTTCAGGATCTTCTGCTCTTCTGTCTTCCGTTAAAGACTCTCTTAGAGTTTTTGGCAATCGATTTTCATTCTTTATAAGAACATTAAGATTTTACCCAAAAACAAAGACCAAGAAAATCTCAATTTTCCCTGTTCCATTGTCTGTAAAAATGAAATTTTTCCTTGTTGGATTCTTATTCTCGTCTATCTTTATATTCATCCCTCTTCTTTCTTTCATTTTTATCCAGGACCTTCCCAATCCAAAAATTCTCGCTTTGTCAGATAATGCACTAACAACTAAAATTTATGACAGGAACGGAAATCTTTTGTACCAGATTTATGCAACAGAAAACAGAACCCAAATTCCGCTATCAGATACGCCCAAATATCTTAGGGAGGCAACGATTGCAATCGAGGATAATGATTTTTATTCAAATCCCGGATTTAATATAGAAGCAATTGCACGGTCCTTACTCTCAAACCTTTCGGGAAAACCTCTTCAGGGAGGATCAACCATCACACAACAGCTTATTAAATCAAAACTTCTTAATCCTGAAAAAAGTATTACCAGAAAAATAAAGGAGATAATATTGGCTTTCTGGGCTGAAAAAATTTACAAAAAGGAAGAAATTTTTGAGATGTATCTTAATCAGATTCCTTATGGAGGGACCGCCTGGGGAGTTGAAGCGGCTTCGCAAACATATTTTGGAAAGCGTGCAAAAGATCTTAATTTGTCCGAGTCAGCCTTTTTAGCCGGCCTTCCCAATGCTCCAACTGTTTACTCTCCTTATGGAAACAATCCGAATCTTTGGAAAAAAAGAAGAGAAGAGGTACTCAAAAAAATGGTTGAGCAGAAATTCATAAGTAAGAAGCAAGCAGATGAAGCAAATAAAATTGAATTTAATTTTCAAAGAACTTTAGATCCTATTCGTGCTCCCCACTTCGTGATGTATATTAAAGATCTTCTAATTAAGAAGTACGGACTGCCCATTGTAGAAAAAGGTGGCCTCATGGTCAGGACATCTCTTGACTTAAAAATACAGGGAATGGCAGAAAAAATTACAAAGGAGGAGATTGAAAAATCTTTATATCTTGCCCTCACAAACGGTGCGTCTCTGGTAACTGCACCCTTGACGGGAGATGTCTTGGCAATGGTAGGAAGCAAGGACTACTCGGACCTAGAAGGCGGAAACTATAATGTAACGCTTGCTTTAAGACAGCCTGGATCAAGTATTAAAGCAGTCACTTATTCAGCCGCTCTTCAAAAAGGCTTTACAGCAGCAACAATTGTAGAAGACGCTCCTATAACTTTTACCCAAAATGGTGGCCCCTCCTACTCACCGGTTAATTATGACGGGAGATTCCATGGACCTTTGACAATAAGACAGGCTCTTTCGAATTCTGTAAATATTCCTGCTGTTAAAATCTTAAATGCAATAGGAATCCCGGCTATGCTTGAGCTGGGAAAGAAAATGGGAATAACTACATGGAAAGATCCAAAAGACTATGGACTCTCAATAACACTCGGCGGAGCAGAAGTCCGAATGATTGATATGGCAACTGTTTATGGGGTACTTGCAAATCAGGGGTATAGAGTTGATCTAAATCCTATCTTGGAGGTAACCGACTCCAAGGGTCACGCTCTTGAGAAAAAAGGGAATGAAAAAATAAAAGTATTGGACGAGGGAGTAACATTTATGATTTCAGATATTTTATCGGACAATAAGGCAAGAGAAATGGAATTTGGCACAAATTCTCCTCTTGTCATTAAGGGTCGAACGGTTTCAGTAAAGACAGGAACCTCTGATAATAAGAGAGACAATTGGACAATCGGATACACTCCTTCCTATCTGGTGGCTGTCTGGGTGGGAAACAACGACAATAGTCCGATGAATCAGAGTTTAGCATCGGGAATTACAGGTGCCGCTCCGATTTGGCATAGGATAATGGAAAATCTTTTGTCTTCCAAGAAGGATGAAAAGTATTCTATCCCATCTGATATTGTCCAGAAACAGTGTCTTAGTCGTAATGAATATTTCATAAAAGGGACGGAAAATTTTGTAAACTGTGCTTTCAAAAGACCATCCCCATCACCACAAAAGACGCCTTAATTATTATTCTTGCATCGATCTTTTTGCCCATGCTAAAAAAACAAGGATCATCCCGCCTGCTATAAAAGCTCCATAAACTGGCCAGCTCAAACTTTCAACAAGATAAGTTCCTATTCCATACACAATAGCAATGATTCCTGAAACCTCCAAAAGTTTTTCTTTTCCTCCTTTTCCATCAGTCATATTATCACCTCCCAATCAATAAGAGCCTTAAGCTTTCTATAATTTTCCGAGGGATCCCCATTAAAAAGAAACGATGTGGTGACAAAACGATTCACGCCACATTCTTTGGCTTGAATAATTGTTGGATCATTAATTCCACCATCAACCTCAATAGGAATAGACGTCTTTCCTCTAATTTTTCTCACTTTTTCCAAATTCTCTGGAACAAATTGTTGGCCAGAGGCTCCTGCCTTAATAGTCATAAAAAGTATTACATCTAAATCATCAAATGGAGCTTCTATTTTTTCTATCTCGGTTGGACCATCAATTGCAAGTCCTACTTCTCCTAATAATTGAGCCTTAGCAACAAACTTTATCTGATCGGACATCTTCTCAATCTGTCCGATAAATCTCACAAATCCAGCATCAGCCCAAGGCTTTAAAAAGTTTATTGGCTCCTCGACCATCATATGAAGTTCAAATTGAATATCTTTTGTGTATTTTTTAAAAGGGCCGGGATCCATGAAGGTAGAGTTTGGAGCAAATTTCCCGTCAATAATATCTATATGTATTGCTTTTGCAAAAGGAAGAACAAGTTGAATTTTTTTCTCAATTTCTTCCCAATCCTTTTCAAGAATCCCTGGAATTATGAGATTAAAACTTTTTTGCATTTTCTATTTCGTCAATTTCCTTGAGTCTTCTAATCTTTTTCTCTTCTTTGGAAAAAGGGGTCGCAAGAAAAATTTTGACAATCTCTTTTGCTTCTTCTGACATAAAGTCGGAGGGAATTGAAAGCACATTGATGTCATCATCTTTTCGCGCTTGCGCGACCTGTTTTAGGTTTAAGGCGAGGCCGCTTCTGATATGTTTAAATTTATTTGCGACAATATCAACTCCGACTCCGGATCCACAAATTACAATTCCCCTTGATTCAAGCCCCTTATTAATATCAGAGGAAACAGAATTTGCGACTTTTTCTGCAAAGAGAGGGTAATCGTCATTTGGATCGTAAGAAAATGCGCCTAAGTCATCTGTTGAAAATTTATTTTCTGAAAGCCAATTCTTAATTTTTCCTTTAAGATTAAACCCCCTATGGTCAGCTCCCAAATAAACCTTCATAAGATCCCTTTTTGTCTTAAAAATAAATCACAGTAATATTCATAATTTTTGCTTATCCGGTCTACCGCGTCATCCTCTGTTGTTTTTCCGTTTGTAAAATCGGCCAAGGGATTCCAAAATATTGTTCTTCCTACCGCAAAACCTATGACTCCTTCAACTTTTGCTCCATTTACTATCCACTTTTCAACTTCTTCTTTTTCAGCTCCACGTCCTAAGACCACAACGCCAACACCTTTCCGCCCATTAGTTCTTGCTTGATTGACAAGCGCTTTATAATCTTCTTCTGTTTCCATTCCCTCCATTTTCCAAACGTCTGGTTCAATTGCCTCTTCTTGAAGCTCTTTTACGACCTCGACTGCAAGATGAGGTCTTAATTCTTTATCGTATCTTTTTTTATTTCCATTGACTCTTAAGAGCTGATTTTCCAGAGCCTCAATTAACACCTCGAGTAAAAACTTATAATCGTTACTATGACAAAAATCACTCAACTTCTTAAGGCTTGCTCTCTGTCTATTTTTTAAATCTTGCTTATCTTCTGGGTTATAACGCACTAATGCCTTGGCAAAAACAGGATTGTATTTTTTAATATGTTCACCAAATTGATCACCATATTCAAAAACAAATTCATCTTGCCCACTTTTTTCTGTTGTCAGTAAAGTAACATAACTTTCTTTTATCGCATTTTTTAATATTTCATCTCCGAATTGTTCATCCACCAAAATTGCTGCAAGTCCTTTTGGAATCTTTTCTGAAACTGCCTTTTTAAATCCTGCATAGATTATTTGTTTTTCCTCTTTAATTTTTTCGATAATCTCAGGAGTCAAGCCTTGTTCCTCAACTCCGAACATCCCTTTTTCAAATGAAGACCTATGATCAAAGGGAAGAATAAAAAGAAATTTATTATATCCAAGATCTTTAGTCATATTAAATACTATCTTTTTTTAACAAACCTTCCTGGGCCCCGATTTTACCTATAACCGAACTTGCATTCTTAGAACCCCACTTCATGGCATCTTCTCCTGACAAACTTGCCAAAACTGCGCTTAAAAATCCGCTTGCAAAAGCATCCCCAGCACCAGTTCTCTCGAGAACGGAGGCCTCCGAAGGTTCACCAAAATGGACAGTCCCTAGACTGTCAATCATAAAAGCTCCTCTTGCTCCGTCTGTTATAACGACCGTCTTTGCACCTTTACTTTTAACTTGAGACAAAAGATGGGGGACAAAACTTTCATCATTTGTAATTTCAAACCCGCAGATTCTTGCCGCCTCTTCTTTATTTACAAAAAGAATTTCAGAAAGTGCAATTGTCTCTTCTATTTGACTTAAATCATCATCCAATTGAGTCGTACCGGGATTAAAGGCAAGCTTAACATTATTTTTCTTTACAAAATCTAAAGTTTTCTCGTAAGCTTTCTGCCATTTATTTTCCATCGATGTAAGATATATCCATTTAGTATTAACTCCTTCAAAAGAAAAATCATGTTCTCTTACTATATTTTCCTCAAAAATCGTTCTATCGCCTTGAACATTTAAGATTACAGAAAAAGAAGAAGGCTGATGAGGCGTTTGCTTAAGAAAAGAGGTAGAAACTCCCTCTTTCTTTAGAGTATTTATGATTTTCTGAGAGAACTCGTCAGCGCCAATCTCGGCAATTATAGCTGCCTTAAAACCCATTCTTGAGAGTCCAATCGCAACATTATTTGCGTTTCCTCCGGTAAGAAAGTAAGAACTGTCTACGATAGCCTTATCTCCTGACTTAATACAAATCTCATGCGTCTCCCTGTCTAGGCGAAAATGTTTGTTTGACTCCTTTGAAAAAAGAAAGATATCGAGGGTCGCTTTTCCGACTGTTACCACATCGAAGAAGTCCATAAAAATATACTACAGGAAAGGGGCTAGAGGGTCAATCGGGGTCAATTACTTGCCGATAATAACCAGGGCGTCGGCAGAGGAAGTTGCAGAGAGATCAGAAGAACTTGCTCCAATATTATAGTCAGAACTCAAATCAGTTTTAAGAAGAGGAAGATACGATGCTTTCGAACTTTTTACTTGGATCGTAGCATTTGAGTAGTCGAAATTATCCGCATTTCCCGTAGAAGCTATACTATAACCTAAATTTTTCAGAAGATCCGCTGCTTTTCCCGCAACTCCCTCCACACCGCTTCCATTTTGCACCTCAACAGATAACTTGCTTCTATCAAGACCTGTTGCAGGATCGATTGGTGATACAGAAGCCTTCGGGGTGGGAGTGGAAGTACTCTTAGGTTTTGGGGTAGGAGTCGCTTCCTCCTCCGAAGGGACAGGAGTATCAGTGGGGATTAAAAACTCGGTTGGGGTGGGGGTAGGAGCTATATTTTTTTCCTTATCTCCCCCAATAAGCCTTGTCCCTGCAAAAATAATTATTAAAAGAAGAGCAAATCCGGCTAGCAAAAACAGGAATCTTTTGGGGTTTCGGGCAGATTTATTTATCGCTGGGGTCGGAAATGGATTCTCTTCCATAAATCTTAAGCCGAATATTATCACATAAGTTTCAATTTAGCAAGGTTCAATTTGATATAATAACAATTGCATGAAAAAGATCCTCTCTTGTTTTCTCATTTTTTATTTGCTATTTGGGGTTTTTTTTGTTTTTGCTCCCAAAACATTATCTGATGAGCTTTCCGATATTACCCGTCAAATTCAGGACTTAACTTCTGCCCTCAACGACTCAATCAAAGCTACACAGCCTCTTGAATCACAGCTTACAAATCTTCAGAACCAGGTTCTCGGGATCAAAACTAGACTGACCATTATTGAAAATGACATCGAAAATAAAGAAAAAAGTATAAATGAGGGGTATAAAAATCTTGAAAAACAAGAGAAAATTTTAAACCAGACGATTAGGGATTTCTATATTAAATCTTATTATAATACTCCTTTTTTGGTTTTTCTTTCCTCTTCCTCTGTCTCTGATATTACCCAGATTCTTGCATATCAGAAAGCGGCAACAGATCAAGATAAGGCTATTATTACAAACATTGCTTTATCTATTAATGACCTTGAGACAAAAAAGAAGAATCTTGAGAAGGAGAAAAAACAGCTAGCAATGCTAAAGGCAGACCTTGACCTTCAATCTGAAAAACTTGACCAAGTCGTCAAAGGAGCAAAGTCTTATCAGGCAAGTCTATCAAGCCAGATAGCCCAGCTTTCCCAAAGACAACAGGAAATTTTAGGCCAAAGACTTTCTGCCTTAGGAATTCCAAGATCTGCAGGAACCGGAGCGCCAGCCTGCGTTGATGACAGAGGTAAAGATCCGGGTTTTGGGCCAAGGTTTGCCTTTTTTACCTACGGAGTCCCAAACAGAACTGGACTCAACCAGTATGGGGCAAATGGAAGAGCAAACGCAGCACAGAATGCGGAACAGATTTTATTAGCTTACTATACAAATTATGAACTTAAAAAAGATTATGATACCGCAATTACAATAAACGTTGAGGGTTATGGCGGGTATAACATTGAAGACTACGTTAAAAGGATTTATGAGATGCCCAATAGTTTCCACCCAGAAGCCTTAAAGGCTCAAGCAATAGCTGCAAGATCGTATGCACTTTCGTATACCAATAACGGCGCGAATTCTATTTGTACAACCGAAAAATGTCAGGTCTTTAAACCCGATCCTAAAGGAGGAGCTTGGGAACAGGCTGTAAATGATACAAGAGGTTGGGTTATGATTCAAGGCGGATCACCAATTAAGGCATGGTATTCATCGACTCATGGAGGATATATCTTAGCAACAAGTGAACTACCCGGATGGTCCGAAACTTCCTGGACAAAACATGCAACCGACACAACAACGGGAAATGCAGGAAGCTTTAGCGATCTTAATGGAAGCGCATATGATCGTGATTCTCCGTGGTTCTATTGCGATTGGGGATCAAGAACACAATACAATAAAACAGCTTGGCTAAAAGAGGAGGAAATTGCAGATATTGTAAACATAATTCTTTTAGCGCGGGCAGATTCTTCGACAAAGGAAAAACTTTACCAGACAGACAAGCCTCATCCTTATGGAGGAGAAATTTGGAATGAGGATCGTGTAAAAAGTGAGCTTCAATCAAGAAATATAACTCCTTATGGCAGGATATCAAGCGTTTCTATTGGAGCAGACTTTGGGTCAGGAAGAACAACATCAATAAATCTGTCCGGGGATGCCGGGACAGTTACCTTCCAAGGAGCAGAATTTAAAGACTGGTTCAATTTGAGAGCTCCTGCAAATATCCAAATTGTCGGTCCGTTATATAATGTAGAGCGGAACTAATCTAAGTTTCGTAAATTTTTAAATTTTCACTTTTAATTTTTAATTTATTATCATGCCTGACATTTTTATTGCAAATAGCAAAGTCAAAACGCAGACACATATAGATAAAAAGTCCGATGGAATAAGGAAGATTAATCGGCTACATTTGAGATTCACAAGGGACCCAGAAAAAATAACTTTTCAGCATCAGAAACAGGATGAAAAGATAATTCTTCTCTTAAGACGGCATTTCATAACCAATTTAAGTTGGTTATTAATATCTGCAGTTCTCATTATTGCCTTTCCTATCTTTATATCTGTCTCAAACGATTTTGCCAATCTTTTCCCATTTTTGCCCAATGGACTTCTATTTTTTTCAGCCCTTTTTTATTATCTTATTATTCTCTCCTATATATTAATCAGTTTTATGGACTGGTTTTATAATATAACTCTTATTACTGATAGGGGGGTTGTTGACATTGATTATTCAAACATTGTTTATCACGATGTAGCAATGACAAATTTGAATTTAATCGAGGACGTAAATTATACCAAAGTAGGTTTCATAAGATCGCTTTTAAACTACGGCGATCTCTTCGTTCAAACGGCAGGAGGAAAAGAGAATCTTGAGGCATTGGCCGTGCCTAATCCCGCAGAAGCCGCAAGAATCATTGGCGAGAGTATAGGAAAAGGGGGCACAAGTGGATAACATTGTTCAACTTCCAAATCTTGCCTTTTTCATAAAGATTTCAGGTCTTATTCTTATTTTCGGTTATATTATCTTTACGGTTGTTATATTAATTCAAACAATAACAATGAATAAAATAATTCACATTCCTCCCTCCTCGCAAGTATTGACAGGCGTTACAGTTATCAATCTTCTTTTGGCGATTTCGCTTTTTATTGCAGCAGTTGTTATACTATAAATTATGGCCGATGAGATAAGTATCTCTGTTGCAAAGGTCGTTGCCAACCCAACCGCGTCCTCCTGGTCGCAGGCCTACAATGCAGGCAAACTATTTGCAGTTTTGTCTCTTGAAAAAAAATCTCCCGAAGAAAAAAGAGAGGATTATTTAAGTACGCAGGGTAAAGAAATAATTGAGGGTCTTGAACAGGAATTTTTTACTCTTGAAACAAAGGATCTCCCTTCTATAAAAACTGCCTTCGAAGCGACAACTAAGAAAATCCCAGAGGATCTATCTATCTCATTTGTAGTTGCCTCCATTGTCAAAAATGTAATTTATATTTTTTCCCAAGGTCCCTGCCGAGTAAATATCAAAAGAGCAGATGAATTGGGAACACTTCTTGAAGAAGACGAGGAAGGCAAAATTTCTGCGATATCGGGAATGATAAAAAACGAAGATTTATTGATACTTCAGACACGAGGATTTAAGGATCTTGTTTCCTCAAAAATTCTTATTTCATCTTTGGACCACCAATCTGCCTCCGATATTGCTGAAACTATTGCTCCTATTATCCATGGGGAGGAAGGACAAGGAGGTGCTTCTGCAATAATTTTTGAGCTTAAATTTGCTGAAGAGGAGCCCTTGATCTTGGAAAAAATAACGGATGGCACCTCTTTATCTTCCCAAAAGAGATTTTCAATTAATCTTAAAAACTTTCTGGCGTCTATCAGAAGCAGGATTAATATATCAAGCTTCAGGAAAATTCCCCATACAAGAAGGTTATTTTTGACTATAACAATTGTTGTTGCCCTAGTTTTAATATCAACAATTTATCTTTCTATTAAAAGCAGAAACGATGCCAAAGTACGAGCTCTTTTTGAAAGCGTCTATCCAAACGCTTCTAAGAAATATGATGAAGGACAAAGTCTTTTATCTCTTAACAAAAATCTTGCAAGAGACAGCTTCAAGGAGGCTTACAATACTTTAAATGAAAATAAATCAAAATTTCCAAAAGACTCAAAAGAGGAAAAACAAATTCTTTCTCTTTTTGATAAAACCTCTAAGGCACTTTTGCAAGCATCGGGAATAGAATCAGCAGAGGCCAAAGAAGTAAATGAATCCTCAAGTCCCCTGCTCTCCTCAGAGCTTAAAAACCCCAGCTCTTCTTACTTTGTAAAGAGTGACGAGAAAATTTATTTTCTTAAAAAAGATGGGGTAGTTTCGGAAGATCTTAATGGAGAAAACCAGGAAATATTAATAAAAATCTCAGAGCTTCCCAAAAATATTGGGGGCTTTGGTGTATATTTTGGGAATTTCTATATTCTTGATAAAGATAGTGGTCAAATTTATAAGTTCGTTGAATCTGAGGAGGAATATTCCAAAACTAATTATTTCCCAAAAGATTCATCTCCTAATCTTTCGAAAGCTCAAAGTATTGCAATTGACGGCTCGATTTGGATTCTTTCTTCTGATGGATCAATAAGTAAATACACGAAGGGCAAATCAGACAACCTGAATATTTCAGGACTCGATAAGCCCCTCTCAAATCCTTCAAGAATTTTTACAGATGCTGATTCTGATAATGTTTATATACTTGATAACGGAAACTTGCGGATTGTAGTGTCTGATAAAAACGGCGGCTACAAGTCGCAATATCAAACAAATCTCTTAAAAAATGCAAAAGATTTTGAAGTAAAAGAAGCTGGCAAAAAAATCTATATATTATCTGGCAATAAAATCTACCAAATAGATTTAAAGTAAATTTACTTTTACTTTCTTATCCTCTATTATTGAACTGAGCAAAGCGAAGTAACTTGTCCTGAGCTCGCCGAAGGATGAAAATAGTAAATAAAAAAGCATTTTTTGATTATCAAGTTCTTGAAAAAGTTGAGGCCGGTATAAATCTGATAGGCGCAGAAGTAAAAGCTGTAAGACTTGGGATGGCAGATTTAAAAGGAAGTTTTGTTAAAATAATTGGAAGCGAGGCGTATTTAATAAATGCGAAAATTTTCCCCTATCAATACGCAAGACCGGAGGGGTATGATGAAAGAAGAACAAGAAAACTACTTCTTCACAAAAAAGAGATAATAGCTCTAAAAGGCAGAACTGAAGGTTCCAATCTATCCATTATCCCTCTTTCGATTTACACAACCAAAAATTTTATAAAAGTAGCGCTTGGTTTGGGAAAAGGAAAGAAAGAATTTGAGAAAAAAGAAGCAAAGAAGAAGAAGGATATAGAGCGCGATGTCGAGCGGGAGTTAGCCTAATCTTCTTCAATCATTTAATACTCTTAGTCTTCCTATGCCAACCGGGTTGGGTATAATAACTTCTGGTATAGCAAATAATCCCCCACCCCGAGCTCTATATTCTTGAAGCGTTACTGCTGTCTTCCAGTATTGCCTTGCATTCCAAACTACTTCCCTTAATTTATGCCGTTGAAGAGCTCCTCTTGTCTCATCATAATACCATTGATCAACAACCAAAACTTTACTGGGGTCAACCATCACTTCTAAATTTGTTGTTTGCCATCTAAAAGGCACAATGCGGATTGCTGGTTCAAGATCAGCGTAAATAGCATCGGTTCTTGAGAATCCCGGCCAAAGTTTAAAAACGAACCTATCAATTATCCCATCGACTATTCTTCTCTCTTCCTTATACATTTTTGCGCTTCTGCTCTTGTCTCTAGAGGCAGATAATCCAGTTTGCATTATGGAAGGTAAGGCGTCCTTGTCAGTTATGTGATAAACTGGGACCAATCTTCCCCTCAATTCTTCAGCATGAGGATAGTCGTTCGCATGCAACTTTCTTTGGAGCTCAGTTGTTACCATTGCGGAATTGTATCAAAAATAGAAGTTAAAAGCAATTATTATAGGTTAATTTGTGGATATGATGAAATATTTAAATTAGATGTTTGTTTCGAAAAGCAAAACCCGAGCTGGATTTTAAGTATTTTTCAAACTCAAGAGCTTTAGTTTTTGATTCAAAAGCAGAATAAAAAATTAGTTTTACTGGACGGAAGTTCTTTGTTGATGGAATTAACCCTTGTCTGTGGTACTTTAGTCTTTTTTTAAGATCCGTAGAGTAACCATGATAATATGATCTGTCGTTGAGTCTTAGAATGTAAACGTAATACACAGATAAATTGTACCACTTCACTGAAGTTTCGCGGCACACACTTCGCATGCATTAAAAGAATGGGAACAAAAGATTAAAGTGTGGTTTACCACGCGGAGCCCCTATGAAATCGTGGGCGTAGTGTGGAGATGTCGAGCTGTGAGCTCGAGTCCAAGAAAGCCGAACCAAAAACATCTACAAGCTTATCCGATTTTTAAGTCTCGCTTTATTTTCTCCAAATCGGAAGGAAACAAACAAAGCAAAGGTTGAAATTTTCGGATAAAAAGCCAACCAACTTTTTATTTATATCTCAACTTTATTTATGCCCATAAAATCTCGTTGAGAAAAGATTTAATGAACAGTACGAAATTACTTAATTATAAGCAAATGCGTACGCTAACTTTTGATCGTTAGCATTTATTTTTTGACCCTGTTTTATCACCGCCGATGGCGGGATCCCGACTGAAAACTATCAGCGGGACGACTGTCATCAAAGTCGGCTTGCAGTTTTTAATGTGCTTTCCTGTCGATGCAATGCATCCCCAAGTAGGCGTATTATATCTCAACCCCTCGCTAAAGTCAAACCGAAGACCTTTTTTACTCCGCTTCTTTTTAAAGTATTTGCCGCCTCCAAAAGGGTTGAGCCAGTGGTAAATACATCATCCACTAGAAAAACCTCTCTGCCTTTAAGTTTATTTTTGAACTCAGGGGCAATCACAAAAGCATTTTTTAAATTTTTTTTCCTCTCCTCCTTGTCTAAATTTACTTGTGTTTTTGTGTTTTTTATGCGCTCTAAAACTTTACAAACAGGGATATTTAATTTCTTTGAAATTTGCTCAGCTAAAATAGAAGCATGGTTGTATCCCCTTTTTCTTTCTCTTAAATGATAGAGCGGAATTGGCACCAAAACTACTTTTTGAGAATTTAAAACTTTGTGAAACTCCTCTTTTTGGATAAGTCCTTCGTAAAAAATGTCCGTCAAAAGTTTTTCCAAATCCGAAACATAGGGGTTATATTTGAAGTTATAGATCAGTTTTTTGGCTGTCCCCTTATAGGAAATACTTGAAAAAACTCCGTCAATCGTATATCTTTTCCTGCACCTTGGGTGAGTCAGGTTATTAAAAGTAGGGAGGTTACAAACAGCGCAAATCTTCTCCACATCAAAAGACAGAAAGGAAAAACAGTCAGAGCAAATATAATCGCCCAATTTTTTACAATTTACGCAATATTTTGGGAAAAAGATATCTAAGAAATCCACAATATCAGTGTAGCAAAAATTAGAGTTTTGATGGTATAATACTGCTAACAGCTAGTGGCTAATTGCTAACGGCTGATTTTGGAGAGGTCGCATAGTTTGGTCCATTGCGGGGGATTGCTAATCCCCTGAGCCGCAAGGCTCGCGTGGGTTCGAATCCCACCCTCTCCGCATTTGGTGGGATGCGGGAGTGGTTTATCCGGATGGTCTTGAAAACCATTGTGGCAGCAATGCCGCCGTGAGTTCGAATCTCACTCCCACCGCCCTTCGACAAGCTCAGGACTTTATGTTCTGAGATTGGCGAAGTGTAAATGGGATGAGAAGTTTACACTGAGCGGAGCCGAAGTGAATCTCACTCCCACCGCCAGTTGGTAAACATAAGAAATCGACTAGAAAAAATCTTAAACTCCAACAGAAAATAATACTCCTCTGCCATGATCCCCGGGATCAAATCATTGAAGCAATATCTTTGGCATGTTAGAATGGTTTTATGAAAGTTGTTGAAAAAAAAATCAGTATTCTAGAAATTAAAAGAATGGCCAAAAGAATGTTTGGTATTTTGGTCAAGGCAGTTATTGATGTTAAAAAAGAAATAATGGTGATCAACGCCGAACTGCATGCCGACGAAGAGCAATATTTATTGCAGCGTGGATCTAAGCAGGAAGATTTATGGGGTATTAATCTCTATCCAGAAAAAAAGGGCGATGATTTTATCGAATTTGATTCAATGATCAATCTTAAGCCATCACAAGACAATTACTCTCGTGGTGTTGATGATCCGAAAATTCAAAAAAAAATAATTCAAATAATAAATAAGTTAGTTCAAAGATGAATCTTATCTATCATAAAAATTTATCCAAAAAACACTGGTTTAATATGAGGCTCGTAGAACAAATGGCTAATATAGGTAGTGAAGTTGAGCGGACTATAATCTGGAAGAATAAAGGTAATAAACAATATCAAAAATTGGCATTCGAGCGGGCATTGGAGCTAATTGATCTAACTCTAAAAGACCCAAAAAACCGCATGCGGCTCAAAGAACTATGCCGTATGCGAGAGGTTCTTGTTGACTGGTATTTAGACAATCAATATCTTTCCACTGATAGCTCTTTTAAAAAATACTTTTACGCCTTCAATTACGCTGCCAGAATCTAGTTCTATTCGCCATTGACTAATTCCTCCTAATCCTATAAATTAAACTTATGGCTGCCCAAAAAGAGGAAAAATTATTTCCCAAAGAAGCCAGAGACCTGCCTGCCGGCAAGGCAGACCTTCCCAAAGAGCCTTTAGAACTTCAGGCGGAAACGCAATATCCCCATATAAAAACCCTTTTGTCCTGGACCGCTCCCGGAAGACCGTACAAGAAAAGAACTAAGCAATACTTTCTAACTAGCCTTCTTATAATGCTTCTTGTCCAAGTTATTTTATTTTTATTCTCCCAATATCTTTTGATGCTTGTAGTCCTGTCTCTTGTTTTTGTTGCCTTTGCACTTGCCATTGTCCCCCCTCATAATTTTCATTATCGGATCTCAACAGAGGGCATAACAATTGAAGATCATTTCTTTTTATGGCAGGAGCTTTATGATTTTTATTTTAAAAGGGTGGAAGGAATAGAAGTTCTTCATGTGAGAACGCATGCTTTTATTCCGGGTGTTTTGACTGTTCCGCTTGGCAACCTTGACGTAGAGCACGTAAGATCTGTTCTCCTACCGTATCTTCCCTATAGAGAGGTGATAAAACCTACTTTTATGGAAAATGCAGGAAATTTTCTTTCCAAAAATTTTCCTCTTGAGAACACAAAAGTTGCTTCATAATCTAAAATTAGATAGAATAAAAACCACTTTGTGCCCGTAGTTCAACGGATAGTAGCATCCCGCCTCTGGCGGGACGGTTAGAGGATGCCCTCGTAGCTCAGTTGGATAGAGCGCGACGTTGCGGACGTCGAGGTCGAAGGTTCGAATCCTTTCGAGGGTGCAATTTAATAAAATTGGAGGGTTGGCCGAGCGGTTTAAGGCGCGAGTTTCGAAAACTCGTGGGAGTAATCCCTCACAGGTTCGAATCCTGTACCCTCCGCATGAAGTTTGAATTTTCTGCAGGCGGAGTTGTCGGCAGGAAAGAACTAAAAATGTTATAATAAGTATATGGGAAAAATGCAAAAAATAAAAACTACTACCTATAAATTTCCGGTTATCATTGAAAAGGATGAGGATGGATTTTTTGTGGCAGACTGCCCAGATCTTGCAGGATGTCATACGCAAGGAAAAACACTTGAACAGGCAATTACTAATATTCGCGACGCAATCAAACTGCATTTAAAGGTTCTTCGCAAAGAACATCAGGATATTCCAAAAGTTGAACCCGTAAGTATGACTTCGCTTGAAGTATCTATCTAATGCCAAAACTTCCTCAAGTCAAAGCAAGAGAATTAGTTAAGGTAGTGTTAAGACTTGGATTTACTTTTCGCGATCAAAGCGGAAGCCACGCAATTTATATGCATCCTGACGGAAGAAGAACTACTATTCCAATCCATCCTGCGCAAGTGATCGGTATCGGATTATTAACAAAAATAATAAAGAGAGATCTACGGGTGGGCAGAGATGAGTTTATTAAATTATTGAAAGACTAATGTATCATGAAGTTTGAATTTTCTGCAGGTGGAGCGGACGAGCGAAGCCCTGTACCAGACTGGTACGGGGCGAAGCGACGGAGCTCGCTTGCGAAGCGTCAGCGAAGACAAGCGTGGACTAAACCAATATTAACAGAGGGGTAAGAAATGAAATTCGAGTTCTCTGCCGGTGGAATAGTATATAAAAAATCTAAAGATAAGATATTTATTCTTGTCGCTCAGCATTCAGGCCATCACGGATGGGTATTTCCTAAAGGGGTAATCGGTGACCATAAAAAGAAAGAAAGTAAAGAAGAAACTGCAATAAGAGAAGTTAAGGAAGAAACAGGGATAAATGGGAAAATAATTAAAGCTTTACAGCCTGTTACATACTGGTATAATTTTCAAGGTCAAAAGATTAAAAAAACTGTTTATTATTTTCTTATGGAGCACGGGTCAGGAGACACCAAAGAGCATGACTGGGAAATGCAGAACGTTGAATGGATCCCTCTTGAAAAAGTTGAAGAAAGACTTACATATAAATCTGACAGGCAAGTTTGGCAAAACGCAAGAAAATTGATCTGATGATATAATAAGGACTGCTAAATTGTCCAATCGTTTGAAATTTGTAATTTTGGGTTTAGGATTTATTTAGGATTCAAGATTTCGAATTTTGGAATTTAATTTTGGAGGAGTCGCCTAGTGGCCTATGGCGCTTGCTTGGAGAGCAGGTTTACGGGCAACCGTATCAGGAGTTCGAATCTCCTCTCCTCCGCACTTCTCCAACAATCTAACAATCCAGCAATTTGCTTCCCTTTCTTGACAATTCTTAATTAATATATCAAACTCAAATAAGATGAGACTTCCTGCCTTGCCCCGCGACTTGTCCGCCAAAGCCTTAGCGACGGTGGAAGTTTTAACGAAGTGGGGCCCGTATCTTATTTTGGTTTTTTTATTTTTTATTTTTTCATTCTTAATTTTTAAATCCCCAACTTTTGCTCAGACAGTAAGCATTCCGAACTCCAATCTACCCAATTACCAAAATAACCAAACCAATCCCTACGCTGCCCCCAACACAAATCCTGATGTCCCAAAAAACCTTCATACTTATACCCAAAGTGTGATGATAGAAGTAATGTCCGCTCTTGTCTGCCAGCTTTCGGGAATTGATCCGACAAATGTCTCACAAAAATGCCTCGGTGTTGATCCTAAGACCGGAAGTATCGGCTTTGTTGAAGGCGGTGGAGGAGCAGTGGGTTTTATGGGAGGCATGATCGGTATGCTCTATACGGCTCCTGTTCACGCGGCAGACTATATGAAAGATCTTGCTCAAAATTTTGGGATAGCAAAAAGTACTTATGCCCAGAATACAGGACTTGGCGTCTCCAGAGTCTCTCCTCTTATTCCTCTTTGGAGTAAATTCAGAGACATTGTATATCTTCTGTTTGTCCTTGTCTTTGTGATTATAGGAGTTGCAATAATGCTTAGGGTAAAAATAGATCCGCGAACTGTCATGACTTTGCAGAACCAAATACCCAAATTAATTATAGGGATACTTCTTGTGACATTCTCTCTTGCAATTGCAGCTTTTCTTATTGACCTTATGTATGTCGCCCTATATTTGATCCTAAATATCTTTGAACACGATGTTCCGCGGCTATATACTTCTCCTTTTAGTGTTGCGCATGATACATTTAATATTTTTACAGTTGCGTTTAATGCTTCTTATAGTGTGGGTAATATAATAGCCAGTCTCACCCCAGGTCTTTTTACTACTTATTTAGGCAGTATTATAACCGCAGTACTTGGTTTCATACTTGCCGGGCCTATTGGTGCGGTTGCGGGGAGTACTTGTGCGATTTTTGAAAGTCTTCCTGTTGTGGGAGGTTTTTTAAGCGGAGCCCTCAATTTTATAACTTCTGGTTTTGGGTTATTTGGAGGAGGAGCGTGCGACCTTACAAACTATGCTGGGAAGATCGTAATCGGAGGGTTGGCCGGTATAATTGCATTTCTGGTGATTCTTATTGCAATTCTCTGGGCGCTGTTTAGACTCTGGTTTATCCTTCTTCAGGCCTATATAATGATTCTCATAGACATAGTATTTGCGCCTTTCTGGATTGTCGCAGGACTTTTCCCGGGAAGTACAATCAGCTTTACCTCCTGGCTCAGAAGTCTTATTTCAAACCTTGCGGCTTTCCCGGCAACTCTTGTTCTTTTCCTTCTGGGAGAGACTTTTATGCATCTTTTTGATGCAGGAGGGGGAGACATGTTCGTGCCGCCTTTTATAGGAAACCCCAATGGAGAGCGTTTCGGCGCAATAATTGCCCTTGGAATCATATTGACTGCGCCAAGAATTGTAACAACATTAAGAGAAGCTCTCAAGGCACCCAAAATCGACCTCTCCTCAATCGGTGCCGCAGTTGGAGCGGGAGCAGGTTACCCAATTTCTGTAGCTAAGGGTGTAGGTCAAACTATAGCCGGTTCTGAGGAATATAGATTGGCAGGTTATGATCAAGCAACAGGAAGGGTAAGTTACGGCAAAGTCGGAAAACTACGAGCATTCGGTCGAAGATTCGGCGTAGGATAATTTTATTTTTTTTGTAAAGAGTTTAGTAAATCTTGTGGCACAAAAAGTTTAAGAAATGATATACCTGCCTCCGGACCTAGTAACATAATTATTAATCTTGCCATTCTAAGAAAAGTTGCTCTTCTGGTCGATTTTGTTTTCTTCTTAACTTTATCTAGATCAGATATATTTCCTTCAGAAATATCATCAGAGATTGAGCCATCTTGAGACATTCCTTCAAGAGTTATTTCTCTCTCTTTAGCATCCCACGATATGTGGGAATTTCTATAATACCTTTCCATTTCTGACGTAGCTTGCCTAAGAAGTTTTTGAAAATCGCCTATCCATTCTGAAGAAGGCGTAGTAGATGCCATCTTAATATAAGCTATTATAAATGGGCGAATTATTTCCTGTGCGCTTTTTCTGCCTATTACCATTCCTATTCCTTCAACTGCTTTTGCTGTATGTTCTCGTAAACCTGCGGTTGGGTTTTCTATTAGACCGTTCATTTCTGTCCATGCCTTGGAAAATGATTCCTGATCACTTAAAAGTATCCTTAGCAAATCTTCATCCTCAAGTCCTCCAGTCCCATCCTCTGTTTTAGACCATGCTACTTCAGGCGCATCGACAATCGCAAACGCAAAGGGAAGTTTTGCCCTACCAAGCTTCTCTGACTCTTCTATACCAGCTGTTATTATTTTTTTCAGTAATTTCTTCTCATCTATCTCTAGCTTCAGCTCTCCCATCCCCATATATTCCAAAATTGTATCAAAATCTCCTTCTGTCCAAACATCTTTTTTTACAGTTTCTAAAACCTTACTGAATTTTTCATTTTCGCCCTTTAAATCATCATTTGTTAACCCTTTCCTGTACCTTACTGAATCATTGTTTATTCTTTTATTCTCAGCGGCATATAGTTTATATCGCATCTGCTCCCATATTTTCTCATCTTCTTTGCCGATGGCTCTGGGAACCACAGATGCTATTGTTGATGGAGTAAGAAGACTAATTTTTTGCCAGATATCCGCTTTTAGGACGTCATCAAAATTTCCGTATCGAGCAAGATTAGATAAATATAATCTTTGACCCATTACTACATTTCTAACGTCTTTTGAAAAATTTGGTCTTTCCTTCTCATCAACGCCCCTTCCACCCAGAATCTGATCCTTAGGATCTCCTGATTTTCCACCGTGTAGAACAGCAAACTCATTCAAGTAATCCAGTAAGTTAACGTGTTCTCCGTCTATGTTCATCGTAATGGCTCCCAAAAACATCATTTCCGCTCTCCATGCCTGAGTCTGAGAATCCATAGCTCCGCAACTATCCATAAGGATGGTTCTTTCATCAAGTCCAAAGAGAGAATAAAGCTTTGATTTTTTTTCTTTCTCATCAAACCACGGGCTATCTTTCTTTTGTTCTTCAAATATTCTCTCCATGTATCTTCTTGAACCTCCTGCTCCAGCAAAAAACCTTGGGGAAGTCATTTTGAATGGAAATAAAGATCTTGCTATATATTCATAGGGAACAGATCCAAATCGTCCAGTAAGCAACGCGTCGTGAGGAAGATCCCCTGCAGCAGCATACGCGGCCAGTCTTTGGCTTCCTGCAAAGAGAATTTTACCTATTTTTAAAGCCCTTTCAATCTCCCAATCTGATAATTTCCTATTACCTATCTTCATTTCTTCTCTCGAATGATCTTTTATCATCTCTTCTACCTCACTGTCTATTGCCCTTATATCCTTTTCTGAAAACCAGGTTTTTACTTGTCTTATTCTGTATGAACTTATTCTTTCATACTCTCTTATAACTGCACTTACACCTGCAATTCTATTATGCATAAAATTAAGTCCCCCGGTACGCAAACTTTCTGTTACATATTTTTTGTATTGCTCCCCGTATTTAAGATTTCTATTCAATTCATGAGCAACTTCTCTTACATAAGCAAGGTTTCCGAAATATGGAAAATCTTCAGCCAAATTTGCCCTTGCTACTTCAAGTAGCTCTTGTAAGTTGGATGAAACATATATATTGCCCGAATCAGCATGATATGGCCTATCGGGAGTTTTATCTGTCATGCCTATAATTTTTTCAAGTAAACGCTCGAATATAAGCTTCTTTGATGTAGAAGAAAAATCATTATCTTTTCCGGTAACAAATCTAGCAAAATGGCCTATCTTTCCGCTCCTGTCTGCAGGACTCATGTACTTTCTTATAAATTCTTCTAGCTGAGGGAGCTGATCAAAGTCTGGGTTATCCGAAATCAATACCCTTCTTACTTCTTCATCTGACAATAACTTATTTAATGCCTTTATATATTCTTTAATTTCCCCACGATCCTCACCACCGTCACTCTCCCCAGGTTCTTCTGCAGTTACTACCTCTGGGGGTTCTTCGGGAGGCTCTCCTCCGCCTGCGCCTGCAGCTGGAATTTCTTCTTGTGGATATTCTATTTCATCAAGAGGAACACTGGTTTCGCTTCCTTCAATATTGACATAATCTTTACCGTCTGGACCTTTACCTGCATACTCTGTAACAACAATAGGCTGATCATTATCTTTGTTTTTCCATTTCGCAGGGCCGGTCTTTATATTTGGCGCCTGTTCACCAGAATCTTCCCCATTGCCATTTGCTTCTCCGGATGTAGTGATTGGTGGTTTTTCTGGCGGAGATCCTCCACCAGCTCCAGAGGCAGGTTCGAGCTGTTTTGGCGGCTGTTCTCTTTGTCCGGGTTCTGACATAAAAATATCTCCCTTCACTTCAAGTGTAGGGCGATTAGCTCTGCCTGTCAAATCAAACTCTTTCATACGAGGGAAGTTTACACTTAGCGAAGCCGAAGCGCTTGATAATTAGCTTTCAAGAAGATTACAATATCCTTACGTAGTAAGGAAAATTACAAGTACAAAATTACAAGTTCCAAATAAATTAAAATGTCAAATAACCAAAATAATAAAAAGTACGATTTAGAAGATAGAACGCTTGAATTTGGAAAAAAAATTATTCACTTAGCTAAAGACTTGCCGAAAAACACAATTAACTTTAATTTGTGCGATCAAGTTATTCGTTCCGGAACTTCTATGGGTGCTAACTATCGAGAAGCAAATGAAACAGAAACAAAGAAAGATTTCTCATTTAGAATTAGAATCTGCAGAAAAGAAGGAAAAGAAACAATTTACTGGTTACAATTGATCGAAGAGGCAAACCCGGAACTCAAGAATAAGATTACTCCACTATTGCAAGAAACTACCGAGCTTGTTAAAATTTTTGCTGCAATCTTAGAAAAAAGTAGATAAAGTTGTTTTGAATTTTGTATTTATAACTTTGCAATTATTTGTTATTTGTAATTTTGAATTTGTAATTTAACAAACATGGTAAATAATAAATCATCAATGGTCGATGGTAGTGAACTGGCTCATTTCGAATCATTATACCCTGAAAATTCAAGATTTGATGAAATAGAAAAAATCTTAAGGTTTGCAAAGGAAGGAAAATCGGCTCAGCTTATTGGTCTTCCCGGGGTTGGAAGATCAAATCTTTTGGGTCTTTTATCTTATAACCGCACTGTCCGGTTAAAACATTTAGGAGAAGACCAGAAATGGTTTCATTTTGTCCTCTTAAATTTTTCGGAGATTAGAAAAAAGCCCTTATTTGAGGCAACAAAATTCATCTTCCTTTCACTTGTTGATTCATTAAGAGAAAGAAAAATGCAGGAACATGAAACCATGGATAAGATTTTCAAAGAATCGCTTCTGACCAATGACGAGATGGTTTTGTTTGGGGGCCTTAAAAAAGCAATTGATTACCTTTGTATTGAGAAAGAACTTACAGTAGTCTTTCTGTTTGACAGATTTGAAGAATATGTACCAATGCTCTCATCTGAATTTTTTGCCAATCTTAGAATCTTGAGAAACAGGGCAAAATACAGATTCTCTGTTGTTTTTTCTCTTAATAGACCCCTTGAGGATTTGATAGAACCAATGCTTTTCTCGGATTTTTATGAATTTTTGGCAGGAAACATCGTTTATTTACCGCTATTTGACAAGCCCGGTCTTGATTTCCGAATCTCATACCTTGAAAAAGTAAGCGGTAAAAGAATAAACGAAAAACTAACTAACAAAATAATTTCACTAACCGCAGGCCACGGAAAATTAACAAGGCTTTGTCTTGAGACAAGATTAGCGACTAGCAATTGGCAACTAGCAACCAGAATAGGGTTACAGAGTTTTTTGCTTGAGCAAAAAACGATAAGAGGTTCTCTTTATGAGATTTTGTATTCCTTAACACCTTCCGAACAGAAATCACTAATTGCTAACCAACTAATTTCTAGTGGCTATTTACAAAACGTTGGATTAATAGAAAACAGTAAAATCTCAATTCCCCTTTTTGAAAAATTCATCACGGTAATCGAACAATTGGGTAATCAAGTCATTTCGTTTGACCCTATCACCAACGAGATAAAAAAGGGAGATAGTATCCTTTCTGATATTCTGACCTCTTCCGAATTTAAGCTCCTTAAGTTCCTGATTGAGAATAAAGATAAAATTGTAGAAAGGGAGGAAGTAATAAACGCCGTGTGGAAAAATTCAAAATCAACAGAAGGAGTAACCGATCAAGCTCTGGATCAGCTAATCTTTCGCCTTCGAAAAAAAATAGAAGACGACCCCAATAATCCATCTCACTTGCAAACAATTAAGGGAAGAGGAATAAAATTTACACCATAAATAATTTTAAATTTGAAATTTGAAATCAAATCTAAGTTTTTAAAATTTAAAGCTTGAAACATTAAAAATTCATTGAAAATTGAAAATTGAAAATTGAAAATTCCAAGCATAGCTTGACGGCTCTTGCAAAGTATTCTCAACTTGTCTACTATAAAATTGTGGGACAAATTCTAAGAGTTGTTGTAATAATTCTCCTTATTTTAATTTTCAAACCCCCGCCCTCTTTGGCAGTAGAGACAGGAGATACAGGCGGAGGCCCTGCCCCCCAAACGAATCCTTATAACTCCCCTATAGAATGCAACGATGAAAATTCGCCGTTTTGCCTGTCAACCCAGCCCTGCACAGATGCAGGATGTCAGGAATTTAACTGCAGGGAAAATGACGGAGTGTATAGATGTCTTCCTCCTATATCTTCTGATGGCAAATGCGGAGATGATTCTGGTTTAACTGATAATGACAGATGTCTTTATTCCCAACTCTGCGATCCAGCTAATTCTGAGTGTAAGGTTTATTCATGCGGGTTAGTAGCCAACCTTGATAAGGATAAGTTTAAAAAAACAATTCTGCAGACATGGACGTTGGAAATTGAGAAATATGATACAATTTGCTCTCCTCAGTCAGATAAGCCAAAACCCGAAGAACCTGATCCCAGCCCCCCTCCTCCACCCTGTTCCAAGGGATTTGATAAAGAAGGGAATTTAACCACAGATGAAAAACAAATAAAAATCTGCACTTCTGTAACAACCGGCCTTGGAATAGATATTGGCACAGATCCATCGGGTCTTATAAAATCAATCTTTGGTATTATTCTTTCTCTTTCAGGAGGACTGGCACTTCTTCTCATAATCTATTCGGGATATCAGCTTATAGCAGCGCGGGGCAAACCTGAAGCTTTGGAGGCAGCGCGGGATCAGCTAATTGCCGCGATAATAGGGCTTGTTTTTATAATATTCTCCTTTGTGATTCTTCAAGTAATCGGATTTAACATTTTACGCATTCCAGACTTTATAAAATAAAACGTGATTGATGATTTATAATTTACGATTTTAATGATCAATGATAAATAAGAAATGTTAAATAAAATAGCTATTACAATAGGAGGGCGGGAAATTGAGCCGCCTAGCGAGGTTCCAACAGGAGGGAACATTTCAAAAATCATTCAGGGAGGAGTTACTTTGCTTCTTCTTGCGGCGATTTTTCTTGCTCTTTTTTATATGATTCAGGCAGGAATTCAATGGATAACATCAGGCGGAGATAAACAAAGAATTGAACAGGCAAGACTTAGACTGACTTATTCTGTTGTAGGTTTGATTATTGCTTTTTTTTCATTTTTTATGATAAACTTTATTTTCGGATTCTTTAATATAAGGATTTTCTAGAAAATCCAATTGCTCTATTGTTCCATTGCTCAATTGTTAAATCGGGGCTTGACAAACTGTGAAAATCTATATAGCATTTAATTAAAGATGAAAAAATTAATTGCTACAACAGCCGCATTTTCATCTTATCTTCTCTCCCCAGCTTTGGCTTTTGCTGATACAGTTGACACTTGTCCCACAGGCGACTTCGCCGGTCTTTGCAAACTCACATCAAGTAATTTTGGGAACGTAGTCGGAAATGTTATTACCCTTCTTTTCATACTTGCGGTTCTTATTGCATTAGGGTTCTTAATTTGGGGAGGGATTAAGTGGATTCTGTCGGGTGGAGATAAAACTAATGTCGAAGCTGCAAGAAACACGATTGTTGCCGCAGTCGTCGGCCTTGTAATAGTCTTTTTGGCATACTTCATTTTGAATCTTGTCGTCGGATTCTTCCTCGGTAAAACCATAACCACCTTCACTCTTCCCACATTAAAGCTCCAGTAAAATTTAGAGTTTCTCTATCTTTCCTTGTTTTTTTAAAATTTTCTTGCTAATCTAAAACTATGGATAAACTTCTTGCCAAACTGCCTCCGCCTCCAGGCGGAGGAGGGGGCGGAATTACCATTCCCGGTGTTGACTGGGGAGATTGCGTAAAAGACAGCGTCGCAACTCTTCAGTGTATTCCGACTGTGTTTCAGAATGTTATTAACTGGGCGCTTGTCGGAGGAGGAATAGTAGCTCTTTTTTTCATCATCTGGTCGGGAATCAAATACATAAGGTCAGGCGGAACAGAGGATAAAGTAAAAGAAGCAAGGGAAACTCTTACGTATGCGATTATCGGTCTTGTTGTAATTCTCCTTTCATTTGCAATAATAAACTTTATAAGCGCTTTGACTGGCGTCTCCTGCATAAAACAATTCGGCTTCGGAAACTGCAATTAGACTAAATCTTAAATCCAAAATTACAAGCTCCAAATGGTTCGACAAGCTCACCATCCTGAGTAGCGTCGAAGGATAAATTCAAAGTATAAAATTCGAATATAATAATTTTTTGGATTTTGAGCATTTGAAATTAAATATTATTTAGGATTTGTTATTTAGAGTTTGTGATTTACTATTCAGTTTTCACACTAGCCTCTTTTTTTTCTTTTTTGATCTATTTTGACTGTCTTGAAAGCATTTTTTTCACGTTATACACTGTTAAAAATAGCAACTAGCCGCTAGTGGTTAGGAACTAGTTGCTTTTCAAATTATGGAAAATCATCCTATTCCCCAAGATATTACAGGTTTTCAGTTTAAGCTGATAGGGGACATGACCATTAAGCAATTTGCCTATCTTGCGACAGGAGTTGTCCTAGGCTGGATAACTTTTGCGCTCCCGATTTTTATCCTTATAAAAATCCCCCTCGTTCTTCTTTTTGTAGGCCTGGGGGTGGGAGCGGCGTTTGTTCCTATTGAGGGTCGGCCGTTTGATCTTATGATTTCAAATTACATAAAAGCTTTATTTAATCCAACTCAGTATATATATCAGAAAATAGGTGGTCATATGTGGTTCCCCAAGCCACCCAAGGAAAGTCAAGTACAAACAGTATCTAAGCTTATGACTTCATCCGATTCCACCCAAAAACTTAAAGAGTTTTTAAAAAATCTTCCCCAAAAACCAAAAGATAAATTGGATGAAAAAGAGCTTAATTTTTTAAATTCTCTTCTTTCTTTGAGCAAAGGATCCCCAACTGACATATCGGAGAATTTGGGAGGTTATGAAAAGATATTTGAAGATCAGATCAGAGAGAATGTAAATTTAACAGACGAAGGCAAAAAAAAAGAGGAAGAAAAAGAGCTTGACAAAAAGGCTGATGTTCTCAAGAAAGAGCTTGAGGAAGCCAAGGATCTGGAAAAAAAACAGGAGACGGGAGAACAATACCAAATGGCCCACCAAAAAATTCTTGAGATTGAAAAGGTCTTAAGCGAGGTGACTTCACAAAAACAAATTTTGGAGAATCAAATAATAGAGCTTAGAAAAAAACTTAAGATGCAGGGAAAAAATATTTATAGTCCCTCAACTATAACTCCCAAGCCTGAAACAAAACATGCAAGAAGAATTCCGAGAGAATTGAGTAAAACTGCAGGACTCCCTTTTATTCCCGATGTTCCAAACTTGGTTATGGGAATAGCAAAAGACTCAAGAAATAATCCTCTTCCTAATATACTTGTTGAGGTGAAAGACGAGGAAGGAAATCCTGTAAGAGCATTCAAAACAAATGTCTTAGGTCAATTTGCTTCGGCAACCCCCTTAGGTAACGGAGTTTACACTATATTTTTTGAAGATCCCAAGGGAGAACATAAATTTGATACTATTGAGATAGAAGCCAGAGGTGAAGTTTTAATGCCTCTTGAAATAATTTCAATTGACAAAAGAGAAGAACTTAGAAGAGAATTATTTAATCCCGTTCAAAAATCATGACTAAAACTGCCCAAAAAAAGAGAGCAACAACGCAAAAATTTATAGAAATTGAGGGAATCGAAGAGGACATAGTTATATTATCGGGTAAAAATGCCTGTTTTATAATTGAGGTCAATGCCACGAATTTCTCTCTTCTTTCAAAAGAAGAACAGGACACAAAAGTTTTTTCCTATGCTTCTCTTCTTAATTCCCTATCTTTCCCGATTCAGATATTTATAAGAAGCAAAAAGCTTGATATCTCCTCTTATTTAAAACTTTTGGAAGAGCAGGCTCAGGGGTCAACAAATCAGCTTTTATCTTCCCAGATAAGGCTTTACCGGGATTTTATAAGAGAGCTGGTCAAAGTAAATACGGTACTTGACAAAAAATTTTATATTGTTATTCCATATTCCTATCTTGAAAAGGGGGTTGGGGCAGCCAAAAAAGCTATGCCCGGTCAAATATCCGAAGACTCCTTTTTTGAAGAGGCAAAGGCAGCTCTTCATTCCAAGGGAGACTCCGTTCACTCACAGCTTGCAAGATTAGGTCTTCGCGCAAAAACTCTTCAGAAGGAAGAGCTGGTCAAACTTTTTTATGAGATCTTCAACGGATCCCTCATCGAAACTAATCAAATAACCGATGAGCTTAAAACCCCTATTATAAAAATGGGGAGTCAGGTATGAAATTCTTAAATTTCAAAAAACAAAAAACCAATAATCAAACTCCTTTGCAGGATCTGCCTGCCGGTCCTTCAACCCTGAGCTCAGGACAAATGGACAGGCAGGGTGCAAAAACAATAGAAGCAAAGGGAATCAAAATTCTTGAAAAGGGGACATCCTCCCTTCTTGATATTATTGCCCCACCTTCGGTTGAAGTAGATTTCAACTTTATAAGAGTAGGTGATTTTTATTACAGGACCTTTTTTGTTGTAGGTTATCCAAGATTTGTTTCGCCCAATTGGCTTTCTCCTCTTATTGATTTTGATCATTCAATGAATGTTTCGATGTTTTGCTACCCTGCTTCCTCAAATGACGTGCTTTCTGATATCCGAAGAAAGATTGCCGAGATGGAAGCAACAATCTCGTCACAGACAGAGGAGGGAAAGATAGTTGATCCCAAGGTTCAGGCAGCTTTGGAAGATGCTCTTTCGCTTCAGGAACAACTGGCAAAGGGAGTCGAAAGATTCTTCCAGTTCGGTCTTTACATAACACTTTTTTCAGAAACGATACAGGATCTTGATGTGGCCTCAAAAAAACTCACATCAACCTTATCCTCTATTCTTCTTATAACAAAACCTGCCACACTTCAAATGGAAGAAGGATTCAAATCTTGCCTTCCACAAAGTGTTGACAAGCTTTACATTGCAAGGAACATGGATACAACTTCTCTTGCCTCTACTTTCCCTTTCACATCTGCAACTCTTACTCAAGATAAGGGAATCATGTATGGAATAAATGAGCAGAATGGATCACTAATAGTTTTTGACAGATATTCTTTGGAAAACGCAAATGAAGTGGTATTAGGCAAATCGGGTGCAGGAAAGTCATACTTGATAAAACTTGAGGCCATAAGACAGTTTATGTTTGGGACCGAAGTTATAATAATAGACCCTGAAGGGGAATACGAAGCTCTTTCCAAAACACTGGGCGGAGAACATGTATCCTTTACTCCATCCGATCCGATTAAGATAAATCCATTTGACCTCTCGGGCCTTTATGAGGAAGGCGAAAATGAGCTGGGGCTTAAAATACTCTCCCTTCATGGGCTTTTGCGGATAGTCATGGGAGAGCTGTCTGCAGGCGAGGATGCAATCTTGGACCGCGCTCTTGTTGAAACCTATAGACAAAAAGGGGTAACTGCAGATCCTTCGACTCAAAAAAATCAGCCTCCTTTGATGGAAGACTTATATAAAGTTCTAATTGGTATGGAGGATCAGACAGCAAAAGGACTTGCCTTAAGGCTTGAAAAATTTATAAAGGGGAGCCTCTCCGGAATTTTCAATCAGCAGTCTAATTTTGATATTACAAACCCATTCACCGTTTTTTCAATTAAGGCTTTGGAGGATGAACTTCGCCCCATTGCCATGCACATTATTTTGGATTTTGTCTGGACAAGAATCAGAAAAAGCCTTAAAAAAAGACTTCTTGTCTTAGATGAGGCCTGGTATATAATGAAATATGAAGATTCAGCGTCTTTTGTTTATGGAATCGCAAAACGTGCTCGAAAATATTATCTTGCTTTAACAACCGCAACTCAGGATGTTCAGGATTTCTTATCGACCGACTACGGAAATGCAGTTTTATCAAATTCATCAATACAGATGCTTCTTAAACAGTCTCCTACAGAAATAGATCTTATCTCAAAAGTTTTTTACCTTTCACAAGGAGAAAAAGAGCTTCTTCTTTCATCAGATGTAGGAGAAGGTTTGTTTTTTGCAGGACAAAGTCATGTTGTGATAAAAGTTATTGCAGCACCCTTTGAGCACACAATAATAACCTCAAACCCTCAGGAATTGATCCAGCAAAAAGAATCGCAGGAGCAGGCGGAAGCTGCTTCCCCTCCGGAAAATCCTGTTGAGCAAGCTCCTTCCCAGCCATCCCAACAACCTCCACCTCCTGAGTCTCTCCCCGAAGCTCCCTCCCCTACACCGCAAGCTGCGCAGCCCCAAGCCCCTCCGGTTTTTAATAAAACTTAATTTACATTATTGACTTATGGAGAAAACAGGGGAAAATCCAAAAGAAGAAAGACAGGAAAGTCGTATAGAAAAGGGCTTCAGGTGGTATGACAGATATAGGTTTTTAAAAAGGGCCGTAGATTTTATCAAACGCCTGCGAGGCAAAACCAAAGGAGAAATTAAGGAAACCACTGAGACCGCAGTTGAAACACCTTCTGAAATCCGAACTGCCCCAGAAGCTGAAACAGCTGCGGTTCCTGGGGAAACTGCCGTTGCGGAAGAATCAGCCATTGAACCTTCTGTTGGCGCTGAAACCGCTGGGGCAGAAATTACTACGGAAGCTCCGCTTGCAGGAACCGAGGCAGGTTCAATTATTGAGACTGCAACAGCAGAGTCAGCGGGAGTTGAGGCAATTAGCGCTGGTGCAGGAGCTGAAGCTGCAGGCGTTGGGATTAGCACAGGTGCTGAGGTGGGAGCGGCTGCTGGCTTGGAAGTGGGTACAGGAACAGGCCTCACAGCTGCTACAGGCGTGGGCGCTGGTGCTGGCGAAGCTGCAGCTATGGGAGCTGGAGTAGGAGTCGGTGCTGCTGGAGTAGGGACCGGAGCAGCAGGTGCTGGCGCAGGGACTGCCGCTGTGGGCGTGGGAACAGTCGGCGCAGGAGCAGGAGCTGTTGGAGCGGGAGCGGGTGCTGCAGCAGCCACAGGAGGGGTAGCTGCCGTCGGAACCGGAGTGGTCGCTGCAGAATCAAATCCTGTGGGATGGATTATTACTGCAGTTATTCTTATAATAGTTATCTTTGTTATAATAATAATCGTGGCAACCGGCGGTGGTAGCGGGTCGGCAAATCCTGCTACTACTCCAAATCCGGCTATATCAATTGCAAGCTGCCCTGTTCCAGGTGGAACAGTTTCTTTTGGTTCATATCAGGCAGATACTGTGAATGGACACTGCGGAACTAATTATCCAGTAGAATGCGACCCAAACTCGAGACGGGCAAAGTCAATTGACGTCCCCACAGAGGGAAAAAACATAATTCTACCAGCAATTGAAGGAAAAAGTGTAAACTGGGTTTTTGCTAACCGTTTTGATCTTAAAAAAAATGACTGTACAAAACCAGTTAATGGAAGCTGCGGTAAGGAGTTTGTTTTTGTCAGTTATCTAGAAGGGAACAAGAACTGGACTTTATTTCTAGGCCACATCGGATTTACTGGCTTGCAACCCGGGAGGTCTTATCCCTCAGGGACAATTGTTGGATCAAGCGCAATTGATCATGTCCATATCTCTATGGGAAAAGACATTCCAAATCCAGAATCTGCTCCCGCAGGAAGCACGGACACACGGCCAGGATGGGTTGCGGCAGACAAGGAACTTGGAATGTGCATTGTATCAAGCAATACATCAAGCAACACATGCACACAACAATACGAAGGGACTGGTTATTGCTCGGTAGCCAATCTTTTGCCCTATTTTGGAAATGATCCGATAAAGGCCCTTACCGCATCTTTGATATGCGAGTCGGAGAGCGGAGGTTATCCATTTAAAATAAACGACAATTGCCAAACCAACGACTACAGCATCGGTCTTTTCCAAATAAATGCAGTCGCCCACTGCTCGGGTGCATATGGGGCAGGTGCCTGGGGCGATCAGTCCTGCGATAACATTTTAAGCCTTCCTTTGAGAAATGCCTGCGAGTCCAACTGGAAAAACCCCACCCAAAACATACTCAAAGCAAGTGAAATACGCGAAAACTGGGCCAGCTGGGAACCATGGGGTGTCTGGGATACAGATCGGGAAGATCGCCTCTCGGTAAAAAACATATTGACTAAGTGTGGTATAAGTTTTTAAATAGGTCTATGAAGAGAATTGCTATCATTCTTTTTTCAACCCTAATTGCTCTAGGGTTAATTTATTTTTTCCTCTCCCTCTTCTTTCCTTCAAAACACAAAAGACAAGAGGGGGAGATTCCAACTCCGACAAAAATAGAGGAGAGAACTAGAATCCCCCAATCAGATAAAATAATTATTTCAGGTGTCAAAACAAATAATTTCCTAAAAAGCCCCATACAAACCAATAGTGAAGGAGACGTGCTTTTTATCAAAGAAGGAGATTTCCAAATTGCTTACTTAACAAGATTTAGTCAATTTATAATTAATATATCAACCTCCTCCTCACAGACTAGACTGAATGCGGAGATGGCTTTTATTACAAAGCTTGGAGTAAAAAGGGAGGAAGCTTGCCAACTAGAAGTTAAAGTAACCTCTCCATATGTCCCAAACCCCTATCTTGCCCCACCCAGGAAAACTTTAAGTTTTTGTGAAAATTACTGATGCTTTTATTGTGCCTGCAGACGAATGGGCATTATGATGTGAAGAAAGCTGGGGTCGTCTTTTAATTTAAAAACTCCGGGATTTAGTGGCCCTGCCATTTCAAAGACCATCACCTCTCCCTCTATGTTTGATAAAAATTCAAGAAGATATCTTGCATTAAATGCAATCTCATTCTCCTCTCCTAAAACTTCTGCGTCAACATCAATTTCTGTTTCCCCAAGAGACGGTGCGCTTGCCCAGACTTTTATCTTATTTTTTAAGATAGAAAGTTTAATAATATTTGCCGCCTCTCTTGCAAAAACAGCGCAGGTTTTAACAGCCGACTGAAATTCAGTTTTATCAAATTCCGCTCTTGTTGAAAAATCCTGGGGGATTATCTTCTGGTAATTTGGGAATTTTGCCTCAATGAGTCTTCCCACCAAAATGCTCCCCTCCTGCTCAAACAGGATTTGATTGCCTTTTTTGGAAACATAAACCCCTACGTCTTTGTTGTCTTTCATAAAGGAAAGCTCCTTTATAATTCGTGCAGGAACCACAAAACCCCCATCGCTCTCTGTGTTTTTATTCTGGGTTCCCCTTAAAGACAGGCGGAACCCGTCCGTTGCTACCATCAAAAACCCCTCCTTTCCTCCGCTAATCTTTTTAATAAGAACGCCCGATAGGGCAGGTCTTCCGGGGTCGGGTGATGCGGCAAACACAACGGAGGAAAATTCTTTTTCGATTGTTTCCTCCGGTATGGTCGCAATTTTCCCCCCTTTTTCTTCATATATCTTTGGGAATTCTCCGGCGGGCGTTGTTTGAAAAACGGTTTTTATTTTATCCGTCCCAAAAATCAGATTGTTGTCTTTGGTCGCAAGAAAAATTATCCCCTTCTGGACGTTTGAAAGAAGATCGTAAAAAGCTCTCGCGGGAACCGTTGCTTCTCCTTCTTGTTCAACATTTGCTGGGATACTCACTTGAATTCCTATTTCAAGGTCGGTCGCTTTGATTATAAGGTTTCCTTTTTTTGCTTGAATATGAAAATTCAAAAGAATTGGTAACTGGGATCTTTGAGAAACCGCATGGTTTACAAAGGAAAGTTTTTTGTCTACATTTTCACAAAGGAAAGAGGCCTTCATTTTTAAAACTATATTAATATTTGTAGTTGTAGTAGTCTATATGGAAAAGTGGAAAAAAGCAAGACGGGACTGTTTAAAAATGTGGAAAAACTGTTGAAAAAAAGGGGGATAAAGGGTTAAGAACCCGCAGGTCTGTTAATTTGTGCGACCTGTTTTGCTAAAATGAACAACCTTTTTGATTTCATCAGAAAACCCTTCCCCCACCAAAAGATTTTCGATTTTGTCAACCCCATACATTATGGTAGTATGATCTCTTCCTCCTAGGATATTTCCTATCTCAACAAGAGAAAGACCCAACTCTTTTCTTAAAAGGTACATTGCTATCTGTCTTACTCTTACCAGAGATGCGCTCCTTTTTTGGCTTTTTATTTGGGTCGGTTTAATTCTGTAAAAATTACAAAGATTTTTGATAATTTCATCAGGGTGATGGTAGGAAGGCTCTATTTGTGTTTCGCCTTTTAATATTTTATCTAAAAGCACATCAATCGGAGAAACTTGTGCCTCCATTTCTGTCATAAGTCTTAAAAGATTTCCCTCAAGACTTCTTGTGTCAAGAATTTTTTCGGCGATTGTTTTTGCAACTTCGATAGGTAGGTCAAAGTTGTATTTTTTTGCTTTAATAAGAAGTATTGCTGTTCTCAGCTCAAAGTCTGGCGGTTCAATGTCTACGGTTAGTCCTCCAGAAAACCGTGAAGATAAACGTTTCTCCATTTTTTTAATGTCAGAGGGGGGTCTATCGGAAGATAAGACAATTTGAGATTCCTTATCAACCAGCGTGTTGAATGTATGGAAAAGTTCTTCTTGAATCTTTTCCTTTCCTGCAAGAAACTGAACGTCGTCTATGATGAGAATATCAGTGTTTCTAAATTTCCTTTTCATTCTTGCCGTGTCATTGGTTCTTATTGCCTCAACGACTTCGTTAGTAAATTCCTCGCTTGTTATATAAACTATTTTTCTGCCAGGGGTTTCTTTGTAGATGTGGTTTGCTATGGCATGCATAAGGTGGGTCTTGCCAACCCCCACCGGACCATATATAAAAAGAGGATTGTAAGAGGACCCGGGTTTTTTGGCTACACTTTGAGCAGAAACATAGGCAAGTTGGTTACTTGATGATACTGCAAGAGTATCGAAAGTATAGTCTTTTCGGACCTTGGGTAAATGTCCTATTAAAAGAGGAGTTTTTGAAACCTCCACAAAAAGGGGGCCCATACCAATGTCCTCATTTTTGTTTATAGCTTTTGGGACAAAAATAATATTGGCATTTCCCTTTAGGTGCTTATCAAGGGATTTTTTTATAACTTGATAAAATCTTTTTTGAAGAAGATCAATCACCATGGTAGAGGGTGCTGAAATTGTGGCAACATTATCTTCAAAAGACAAAAGAGAAGTATTTTTAAAAAGTGTTAAAAAATTTGCTTTTGAAACTTCCGTTTCTATTTCATTAAGAATTATTTTCCAAAGTTGATTATTATCCTGCATCATATATTTAGGGGTGGAGTCTAGTTTAATTATGTGGATAACTTTTTGTCAAGAACATTAAGTGGATAAAACTATGTCCTTTTCCTTCTATTAAAAATTCCTCCCTTTTGGTATACTTTAGAAATCTATATGGAAAAAATGGTAAAGACAAAAAGACTAAAGAGAAAAAGAAAGCATGGATTCTTAAAGAGAAACAAAACGCGTTCCGGGAAAAAAATAATAAAAAGGAGAAGAAAAAAGGGAAGAAAGAGGATTACGGTATAATATGCTTTCTCGAGGTCACCGGCTCCCAAGGAACGTGAGTTTTAAGGGCGCAAAAAAAAGTTCTTCCCGTTTTTTTGTCTTAAAGATAAAAGACAACAATCAAAAGATAGACAGGTTTTCAATAGTAGTTTCCAAGAAAACAGAAAAAAGAGCTGTTTTGAGAAATAGGGCACGAAGGCAAGTAGCAAGTTGTATAGAAAAAAACATGCTAAAAATAAAAGCTGGAAAAGACTTACTGATTGTTTTAAATAAAAATATTATCGGACAAACAACAGGTGAAATTTATAATGATGTTTTAGATTCCTTTAAGAAAGAAGGGCTTATCAAATGAAGAGTTTAACTCTTTTTTTAATAACTTTTTATCAGGATGTTTTATCTATCTTTATTAAAAATGTTTTGGGAATAAAATCCTCCTGCAGATTTAATCCCTCGTGCTCAGAATATGCGAAGATTTCAATTGAGAAAGAAGGAATTTTAAAAGGATCGGTATCTTCTCTCAGACGACTTTTGAAATGCCAGCCTTTCTATAAAACTTATGACAGACCCATCGCTGTTTAATACTGTTTTGGTTTGGCCAATTTTAAATGCCCTTGTAGGTATTTATAAGATTCTTTTTTTGCTTAATACCCCCTATGCTTTAGGATTTTCAATAATAGGTCTCACTGTAGTTATAAGATTTATTCTTTACCCACTTACCGCTTCCCAGCTTAGAGCATCAAGAAAAATGCAGGAGGTTTCCCCCCACCTTTCAAAATTAAAAGAGAAACATAAAAATGATGCAAAGATGCTTCAGCAAGAAACAATGAAGCTTTATAAAGAACACGGAGTAAATCCTGCTGCTGGGTGCCTTCCAGTTCTAGTTCAAATACCTATAATTTGGGGGCTTTATTCGGTTTTATCACAAATCGTAGCCCTTGGTCCTCAGTCTGTTGTTTCAAGTATAAATAAGGTAGTTTATTTTGATTTTCTTAAACTAACTTCAACCTGGGACCCTTCCTTTTTTGGCCTGCCCTTGGGGCAAAACCCTGCTCATTTGATTTCAACGACAGGACCACTGATTCTTTTGGTCCCTCTTTTGACAGCCCTTTTTCAATTTATACAGTCGAAAATGATGACACTCTCGTCGCCTCCCTCAGGAGAAAAGAACCTGCCTACTACGCGCCTTCCGGCAGAGCAGGGTGGGCAGGAGAAAAAGAAAAAAGATGATTTTGCTTCTGCATTTCAGTCACAGTCTCTATATATATTCCCTTTAATGATAGGTTTTTTTTCTTATCAATTTCCTATTGGACTGTCTCTATATTGGAATACCTTTACTGTTTTTGGTATCATACAGCAATATCAAATTTCAGGTCTTGGAGGCCTTGAGAGTTTATGGCAAAAGAAGAAAAAACAGTAAAAAAAACAGCAGAAGAACTGATCAAGCTCTTAGGAATCGAAGGAGAGGTTTCAGTTAAGGCCGATGACGAGTCTTTTAATATTAACCTTCAGACCCAGGACTCAGGGATTGTAATAGGTAGACACGGAGATATTCTTGAAGCTCTTCAAATAATTTTATCTCTTTGTATTTCTCAAAAATTGGGGAAGTTTTTTAGAATCTCTCTTGAGGTTGGAGATTACAAAAAAAATAGAGAGGAATGGCTTAAGAGCATGGCACACGAAGCAAAAGAAAAAGTTATTTCAGAAAACAAAGAAATAATTGTTCCTGCTCTTAAAGCATGGGAAAGAAGAATTATCCACCTTCTTTTAAAGGATGATAAGGAGGTTGTTTCTGAATCAATCGGGGAAGGGAAAGAAAGAACTCTGGTTGTCCGCCCGAAAAATTAACCTAAGAAAAATCTTATTTTTTCTTATTCTTCTTTTTCTTCCTACCCAGCTTGGAAGACATTTTTGGCCTCGGTTCTCTTATTTATTCGGAATCAGAGTTGATTATCTATCGCCCACTCTTTATTTAACCGATGTATTTATTTTATGTCTTTTTTGTATCTCTGTTTTCTGTTTTTTTAAAAAAAGAAATTTCGGGAATTTTCTGAGGAAAAACAGAAATAAAATCTTGCATATTTGTTTGATTTTTGTTTTTTTGGCCCTCACTTCGGTCTTTTCAGAAAATGTATTGGCGGGATTTTACGGAGAAATTAAGTTTTTTGAGTTTGTTTTCTTGGGATTTTATTCTGTAAATATTCTTAAAAAAATAAGTTTTGAAAAGATTTTGTCTGCCTTTTCTGTTGGAATAATATTTGAATCCTCCCTTTCCATTTTTCAGTATCTAAATCAAAAATCACTCGGGGGATTTTTTTATTTATTCGGGGAAAGAAGTTTTACAGGACAAACTCCCGGAATAGCCAATGCCTCATTGGGAGGAGATTTAATTTTACGGCCTTATGGCACATTCCCCCATCCCAATGTATTGGCAGGGTATCTTCTTCTTTTTATGACGCTTATTTTATTTAATATGGAGGGAAGAAATAAATTAATAAAAAATATTTATTTAATTTCTTTAATTTTAGGGTCCTTAGGGATTCTTCTGTCTTTAGGAAGATTTCCTTTTATCCTTTGGCTTTTAACTATAGCTATTTTTGCCTTTAAAAAAAACAAAGAAAAATTTAAGAAAATTATTATTTCCTCCCTTTTGGCACTTTCAATAGTTGTTTCTTTTATTTTTTATACACCATTTTACCTAAGATTTTTTGAAACTTCTTTTTTTGACGAATCATTTGTCTTAAGAAGTGAGCTTTTGGTTTCAGCTTTTCAAAAAATTCTTGAAAGCCCGATAATCGGACACGGACTTAATAATTATTTTACTGATTCCAAAGTCTTAGGAAATATTTTTTATCTTCAGCCTGTTCACAATATCTTTGTTTTAGTTTTTCTTAAGGTCGGCCTTATTGGATTTTTATATTCCCTCTGGTTTATTATTAAAACAATACAAAATTTTAATAAAAAAACCCCCTTATTTATAAAATTAACTTTTTTCTATATTATTATAATTGGATTTTTTGATCATTATTTTCTAACTCTCCAGCAAGGACAGCTAATGTTAACTTTTTTCTTAAGTCTTTACTTTGCAAAAATAAAATATGACTAATGTTTTAAGTATTTACACAGACGGTGGCGCAAGAGGAAATCCGGGGCCTTCAGCCATAGGTGTAGTTATTATTGACAAGGACAACCGCGTAGTTGAAAAATTTGGGACAAGAATAGAAATAACAACCAATAACAGAGCAGAGTACAGAGCCGTTATCGAGGCTTTAAGGTGGATTAGGAAAAATCTAGATACTCTTGACTCTTATTCCAAGATAAATTTTTTCCTTGATTCAAATTTGGTGTGCTCCCAGCTAAACGGTCTTTTTAAGATTAAAGATTCTAATCTTCGGGATCATCTCTTTTCTGTAAGACAACTTGAAGGAGAAATCGATATACCTATAGCTTATACTTATATTCCTCGAGAAAAAAATAAGGAAGCGGACAAGTTGGTCAACAAGGCGCTTTGCACCAAAGAATAATTTAGCCTAAAATAGGTCTAATGGGAAAGTCTGCCCTAATTACCTCAGAGGAGAAAAACAACCCTATTCTGATAGTAGATAAGAAGGGCGTAATAGGTAAAATTCTTTCCAAAGAACTTGCCAGGGATTTGTTGGTAGTATTTGTCAGTAGTAATTATCAAGCTATCTCTTCTGACCTTAATATTATTCATGTTCCATACAATAAGAAGTTTCCCGAAATACCGGACAACATTTATTCTTATATAGTATTAATAGACTATGAAGACTTTTCTTTAAGAGAATCTTTCCCGCTTTTTTTAAAGAAGGCAAAAAATGATGATTCGGTTCTTATTTTTGCTTCTCATGTATCAAGTTTTTCCGAAGAACTGATTGGGAAAATAAAAAATTCCTATAAAAAAGCAAAAGTTGTATTGTTGGGAGATGTCTTCGGAGATCAGAATTTTGTTTTTGATAATCCCGTTGAGGAGCTTATAAAAAGGACTATTAAATCTGGTAAATTAGTTATTCCCGGTGATGGGTTGGGGAAGGTTTTCCCGATATATTTTGAGGATACGATAAAGGGATTAATAGAAGCAATATTTGGGTTAAGAAAATCTCAGGTATTTTTTCTTTTTCCAAAAAACCCGGTAACCTTCATGTCTCTGTTCAAAATTCTCAAAAGAAGGGATCCGGGACTTTCGATAGATTTTGATGAAAAAAGAAAATACCAAGAACCGCAAATTCCCGGAGCCGGAGAATTTCTTATTGATGAAAAATATAATCTTGAAGAAAAATTTAAAAAGGCAAGTTTTGCAATAAAAGATCTTCCCAAAGATGCTCAACTGGAGAGTCTGCCGATAAAAACAGTAAAATTCTCTTTTAAAAAACATTCATTTTTTTTCACACTTTTAATATTTCTTTTTCTTCTTCCACTTGTCTCAACAGCGTCTTCCTATCTGCTTGGAGGGATGGGGCTTTACAATTTTATAAATAATTTAGAACAAGGAAATATTAGTCAGGCGAGGAAGTTTCTTTTAATCTCCAGTGGTTTTCTAAAATTTGCAGAGGGAAGTTCCTATATTCTTGAAAAAGAAACTGTATTGCTGGGACTTTCCGCAAAAGCAGAAAATTTAAAAGATAATGTAAAAGGGGTAAGAAAATTATCAGAGGGGATTTCTCAATTTATGGACGCAGCGGATGGAATGGAAAGGATTCTTCTTGGTAAATCGCAATTGCCTGAAGATGAGCTGCTAGCCTCGCTCTCGGATATTAGAAGGGCAGCTGGCGTCCTTAAAGAGGTAGAGCTTGAGAGAAATATCCCCAAGGATTATCTTACAAAGCTTAGAAACTACTCTTCGATTTTTAATATTGTATTTAATTCTCAGGAAGCTTTTTACTATCTTATTGATCCTGGTAGTAAAAAAGATTATCTTGTGCTATTTCAAAATAATATGGAAATAAGGCCAACGGGCGGATTTATAGGATCTTATGGGATACTGTCTTTTGATAAAGGAAAGCTTTCGGATTTTTCCATTCATGATGTTTATGATGCAGACGGACAACTTAAAGGACACATCGAACCCCCCTATCCGATACGAAGATACCTTCCTTCGGTCCACTGGTATTTAAGGGACAGTAACTTTGACATAGATTTCCCAAAAGCAGCTTCTGATTCTGCTTTTCTTTTTTTTGAAGAGACAGGGAAGAAGGTAGATGCCGTTATAGGAGTAGACGTCTCTTTTATAAAAAATTTGATAAGTGTTTTGGGGCCTATTAAAGTCGCCGACTACAATGAGACAATCAATTCTGAAAACTTTTTTAAAGTTACTGAATCTCATGTAGAGAAAAACTCTTTTCCTTCTTCAGCTCAAAAAAAAGATTTTTTGAATTCGTTGTTTAAAGCACTTCAGAACAACATTTCGCAAAGAAAAAATCTTCCTTATTTCTCTCTTTTTAAATCTGTTTCAGATTCTATTGAAGAAAAACATATTATATTTGCTTTTTCGAATCCAAATATTCAGAACATTTCAATTGTCAATGGATGGTCTTCTTCCTTGTGGGAAGAAAGAGAAGAAAAGGAAGGGACTATAAATGATTTTATTGGTATTAATGAGGCAAATCTTGGTGTAAATAAGGCCAATGCTTTTATAGGAAGAAGTGTTAGTTTAAATACTCAGATCCAAAGTGATGGGATAGTTAAATCGGATCTTTCTTTGGATTTTAGAAACGAATCGGATTCATGGCCCGGAGGAGACTATAAAACTTATCTTAGAATAATTCTTCCCCAAGGAATTTCTCTGTCCTCAATCGCCATCGATGGGGTTTCTCAAAATATAGTGAACGCTGTTACAGACCCATTACTTTACGAGGCAAAAAACTTCAAGCCTCCGAAAGCGCTGGAGGTAGAAAAAAAAGATGAGTTAGGAAAAACTATTTACGGATTTTTAACTATTGTTCCTTTAAGAAAATCTAAAAGTATTAAGGTGTCCTATGTTCATCTTGCCAAAGTTTCTCAGGATAGAGCCGTAATTAATTACAATCTTAAGATATTTAAACAGCCCGGAACAGAAAAGTACCCTTTTAATTTTATGCTTTCCTATCCGTCCTCTTTTAATTTTGTTTCCTCATCCTCCAAGGTGCAACAGAGTGAAAAAGAGATTATATTTTCCGATAATATTAGAACCGATCAAAGCTTAAATTTCGTTTTTAACAAATAACTTTTCCTCTGCCATTTTCAAAAGAATTTTCGAACCTATAATATTTGTTCAACTAATTTTCGAATATTGAAAGGACAAATTGTGATAAAATAACTCCGTGGATAAAGTTTATAATCACAAAAAAACAGAGGAAAAGATTTATAAAACTTGGGAAGAAAAAGGATATTTTGCGTCAACAATCGATAAAGAAAAAGAACCTTTTTCCATAATTCTTCCTCCTCCCAATGCAAATGCTCCCCTTCATTTCGGGCACGCGATGTATGTTATTGAAGATATTCTTATAAGGTTTCACCGCATGAAAGGCAGTCCAACCTTATGGCTTGCCGGAGCAGATCACGCAGGGTTTGAGACACAATTTGTTTTTGAAAAGTATCTACAGAAAAAAGGAAAGTCAAGATTCGATTTTGACAGAGAAACTCTTTATAAGATGATCTGGGATTATGTTGAGAAAAACAGGGTTGTAATGGAGAATCAACTTAGAAAACTTGGGTTTTCTCTTGATTGGACTCGAAAAAAATTTACTCTTGATCGCGATATTGTAAAAATAGTTTACAAGACGTTCAAAAAAATGCATGACGACGGATTAATTTATAGGGGAGAAAGATTGGTTAATTACTGCACTCATTGTGGGACTTCATTTTCAGACCTTGAGGTAAATCACAGAGAGCAAAAAGATCCCCTCTATTACATAAAATACGGGCCACTTGTTATTGCAACAGTGCGGCCTGAAACTAAATTTGGCGATACTGCAGTTGCTGTTAACCCGAAAGATAAAAGATACCAAAAATATGTCGGAAAGACTATTGAATTTGATACTCTTCTTGGCAAAAGAAGATTAAAAGTTATAGCAGATGATGTAATTGACATGAAGTTCGGAACAGGAGCGGCAAAGGTAACTCCTGCACACGATGAAAAGGATTTTGAAATGGGGAAAAGACACAATCTTGCGATTTTAAAAGTTATTGATTTTGATGGAAGACTTTCGGAGGTTGCCGGAAAATATAAGGGTTTAAGAGTGAGGCAGGCAAGAAAAATTGTAGCAGAAGACATGAAGAAGAGGGGACTAATTGAGAAGGTTGATAATGATTATATCCATGCGATTGAAACTTGTTATAAATGCGGGACAACAATTGAGCCTATGCTTATGCCTCAGTGGTTTATAAAAATGGAACCTTTGGCAAAACCGGCAATAGAAGTTATTAAAAAGGAGAAGATAAAATTTTATCCAAAAAGACACGAGAAAGCACTTCTCTGGTTTTTAAACAATATTAAGGATTGGAATATTTCAAGGCAGATCGTATGGGGAATTAGAATTCCGGCGTGGCGATGTTTAGAATGTCATCCTGAACCCTTCTACTTCGCTCAGGGCAGACTCCGTGAAGGATCTTCAGATTCTTCGACAAAGCCTCAGAATGACAGTGGTGAGTATTGGATTATAACCGAAGGAGAAAGACCGGATAAATGTTCGGTTTGTGGTTCAAAAAAGCTCGAGCAAGATCCCGACACTTTTGACACTTGGTTTTCATCATCTCAATGGCCTTTCGCAACCCTTATGACTACAAAATCCGGAGATTTTGAATATTTTTATCCGACAACTGTTATGGAAACAGGCTACGATATTTTAAGATGGTGGGTTGCAAGAATGATTATGGTGGGACTTTATGTAACGAAAAAGGTTCCTTTTGAGAATGTTGTTCTTCACGGCCTTGTTAAAGATCCCTTGGGAAAGAAAATGAGTAAAAGCAAGGGTAATATCGTAGATCCCTTGGAACTTGTCGAGCAATATGGAGCCGACGCGGTGCGTTTTGCTCTTGTTTTTGGAACATCCTTGGGAAACGATCAGTCTCTTTCTTATCCCAGATTGGAAGCTGCCCGAAAGTTTATAAATAAATTATGGAACATAGCCCGGTTTATTAATATGAAAAAAGGGGATGTCTTCCTGAACTCTTCGACTTTGCTCAGGGTAGGCTCCGTGAAGGATCTAGATTCTTCGGCTTTGCCTAAGAATGACATTGTAGTCTTAAACAATCTTGCCAAAAATAAAACAGACAAGGAATGGGTTGCAAAAACAGAGAAACTAATTGAGGAGATAACTTGCGATATTGAGGAATACAATTTTAATTTTGCTTCGGAAAAGCTTTACGAATTTATATGGCATCAGTTTGCAGATTTTTATGTTGAAGATGTTAAGAAAAGGATTAATGGGAATTCATTCTTAATTCTTAATTGCCTATTTTTAATACTTCTTAAGCTTCTCCACCCATTTACCCCTTTTGTAACAGAGGAAATTTACCAAAAGTTTAATCCGCCAGCTGGCGGAGGAGAATCCATAATGAAAGAGTTGTGGCCAGATGAGTAAATTCCCGAATATTTTCCGATCTATTGCCGAGAATAATTTTTTTTTAAAGGTAAAAAAAAATCAAAGGGCAATTTTAATAGGATTTGTCTCCACCTTAATATTCGGAGCAGTATTGGTTGTTGCTGTCGATTCATACAGAAATTATAAGGAAAATCAAAAAATAAGTAGAGAAAGGGCAAAAATTGAAAATGAGATAACTTTTTGGGAATCATCATTAATAAACTACCCAAATTACAGGGACGCATATTTTAAGCTTGCCCTTCTAAACCACCAGCTTAAAAATTTTGATAAAGCAGAAAAATATTTAGAAAAAACCTTACAGATAGATCCAAATTTTAGAGAGGGAAGAAAACTTGAAAAGATATTATATAGATATTAGAGTTAGTAACCCCTAGATATTCTTTGGGATATTGCCTGCTGAAGCTCTCTTTTTGCTCTTATTGCATCTACTTTATCCTCTGCATCTGTTAGTTCCTCCTTAAATTCCGGATCCCTTGAGAGTTGTTGTGCCACTCTTACAAGGCTGTGTTTTACTGTTCCTTCATCTTTGATTTCCAAGACAACACATACTTCTTTAATAGATAATCCTGCTTGGTTTGCAAGGTAGATAGCAATTTGGATTTCTGTTGGGGGTAATATTCTACCCCTCTTATAAAATCCATCTGGGCTTGCCGTGAATCTTTCCGATACCGTCCTAATCTGTTGTTGTATCTTCGCGACATTTCTTCTTTCTCTTAAAACATCAATAGTATCTCCCAGACTGTGCATGACATCTCTGAATCCAGGGTAAGCTTGCTCAAGTTCACCTATTCTTTGGTTTAGATCTTTAATAGCGTCGAGTTTGATGTTGTGAAACAAAAGACTAATATTGTATGGAACTACGCCTGACTTTAACAAAAGAGAGATCACAATTGAACGGCCCATATTTGCGTCGGGATTATTAACAGATCCCAGTAAATCTCCCTGTGTAAGTTTAAGATCAAATTGTTGGCAAACAGTGCTAAAGACTTGATCAAGAGGAGTTTGTCTGTGTCCCAAGTCAGCTTCTTTTGGAGTTTGTTTCCTTGCCTCTATAAGTGTCATAGGGGTTTTATCCTTCAGGTTTTGGTTCAGCTGCCGAGTCTTTCTTTCCTGCCTTGTCGGCAGACAGGTCCTCGGGTTTTTCTTCGGTCTTTGCTTCTTCTGCCGGAGCTTCTCCTTCGATGCCTTCCACAGGTACTTCGCCTGCCTCGGCAGCTTTCTCTGCTTTAGCCTCTTCAGCTGCGGCAGCCTCCTCTTTTGCGAGTTCCTCTGCTTCTTTTGAAACTAATTCTTCGATTTTTACAATAACTTGCGAAGGGTCGGTTAAAATAGCAACACCTTCCAGCGTTTTTAAATCGCCAACTGTAATCTGATCATCAACATTTGCAAGATTTTCAACATTCACTTCAATTTTTTCAGGAAGTTCTGCAGGAAGAGCTTCAACCTCAACCTCGTTTAAGATCTTAATTAAAAGTCCCACCTTATCGACAACTGCTTTTGGCTCGTCAACAATTTCTATAGGCACCATTGTTTTGACTTTTTCCTTAAGATTCACTTTATAGAAGTCTGTATGAAGCGGATTGCCAAGGTAATCAGTTTGAACGTTATGAATGAGAACAGGAATTGTCTGGCTATCAACCTGAAGGTCAACAAGCCCTGTTTCTCCGGCTTCTCCAAAGACTTTTCCAAATTCTTTTACCGGAACCTGAACAGATAAAGACTTAAAGCCCCTGCCATAAATATTTGCAGGAAGAATTCCTTCTTTTCGAAGTTTCTTAACCTTTTTACCTAAGACTTTTCTTTTTTCTACTTTCAGATTTTCCCGTTTCATACTTGTCCTCCGCTCAATACAAGTTTATTCGACCCTTCGATAAACTCAGGGCAAGCTTTGCTCACCATAAATAATTAGATGAGCAAACTATTAAGGATTTATTTTAACTCAAAGCTAGCTATTTTACAAGGTGCTATAATGAAAATAACTTATGCGGGTTTTGGGTATTGATCCAGGAATTGCAAGAACAGGATGGGGAGTAATCGAAAGTCAAAAGTCAAAAGTCAAAAGTCAAAACTTCGGGTGCATTGAGACGAGTTCAAAGGATGATGTAGAGTACCGGCTCAAAAAAATCTATAGCGAAATATTAAAACTTATTGAAAAATATTCGCCAGATTCGATGGCAATTGAAGAGCTTTTTTTCAATACCAATGCAAAGACTGCTTTTATTGTAGGACAAGCACGAGGAGTAATTCTTCTTGCAGGAGCAGAAAAAAACATACCTCTTGCAATCTACACTCCTCTTCAGGTTAAAATCGCAGTGACGGGCTATGGAAGAGCAGAAAAAGCACAAATGGGGAAAATGGTAAAAACAATTTTAAACTTAAATTCTGTCCCAAAACCCGATGATACCGCGGACGCACTGGCTGTCGGACTAACATATCTTTTTTCGAACAAAAGATTAAGCTTATGATCGGTTTTATAAAAGGAAAAGTAAAGTATTTTGACAATGCTTCAATTGTGATTGATACGCAAGGCGTAGGATATAAGGTGACTGTACCGTCTGAGGTTTTGGGAAAAGCAAAAATTAATCAAGAAATCGAAGTCTATACCTATACTCATGTTCGGGAAGATGCTTTAGAGCTCTTCGGATTTTCCGATCCTTTAGATTTAAAACTGTTTGAACAAATAATAGGAGTTTCAGGAATCGGACCTCGTATCGCAGTAAACATTTTCTCCTTTGGGAATAGAGACTCAATAATATCTGCAATTGCCAAAGCAGATGTCTCTTTCTTTACAGCAATTCCTCGTCTTGGGACCAAGAATGCACAAAAATTAATAATCGAACTTAAGAGTAAAGTAGGAAGCCTTGAGGAGCTCGATTTATTACAAGAGGGAGACGGGGAAGCAAAAGAAGTTTTAGCTGTTCTTAAAAGTTTTGGGTTTTCTTCAAAAGAAGCAGGGGAAGCCCTCAAAAATATTGACAAGAAGATAGAGAGTGTTGAAGAGAAGATAAGGCTTGCATTGAAATACCTTGGCAAGTAAATTTAGAATTTGAAATTTGAAATTTTAAATAAAATCTAAATTTTAAAACTTAAAACATTAAAAATTCAATAAAAATTAAGAATTAAAAATTTAAAATTATGCTAAGCAAGAAACAGATTAAACTAGATGAACAGGAAACTCCTGAAGAACAGATATTATTTACCTCTTTAAGGGTTTCAGACTGGACAGGGTTTCTGGGGCAAAAACAAGTTAAGGAATCCTTGCATATTGCAATTGATGCCGCCAAAAAAAGAAAAGAGGCAATCGAGCATATACTTCTCTACGGACCTCCGGGACTTGGAAAGACTACTCTTTCTCATCTTGTTGCCAAACAAATGGGCGCAAATATAAGAGTAACATCTGGTCCTGCAATTGAGAGAGCCGGAGACCTTGCATCTATTCTTACAAATCTTGAAAAAGGAGACATTTTGTTTATCGATGAGATTCATAGGCTTAATAAAGTGGTTGAGGAAACTTTATATCCTGCCATGGAAGACTATGCACTCGATATAATTTTGGGAAAAGGTCCTTCCGCCCGGACGTTAAGATTAGAGCTTCCGCAGTTTACGATAATCGGCGCAACAACCAGAATCGGTCTTATGTCTGCTCCTCTTCGGGACAGGTTTGGCGTAGTTCACCGTTTAAGCTTTTATGATCCAAAGGATTTAGAAACAATTATTGAAAATGCCGCAAAAAAACTTAAAGTTTCAATTGATAAGGAGAGTGTTCGACAAATTGCCAAAAGGGCAAGAGGAACACCGCGTATAAGTTTGAAATTACTAAAAAGAGCACGGGATTTTGCGCAAGTGAGAGGTGAGGGAAAAATTACAAGCGAACTTGTCAAAGAAGCACTTGCGATGCTTGAAGTTGATAGTATGGGGCTTGACAGTTCTGATCGAAGATTTCTAAAAGCAATTATTGATAAACACGCAGGAGGGCCTGTCGGACTTGAGACAATCGGATCGACAATATCAGAGGATATTGGAACAATTGAGGAGGTTATCGAACCATATCTTCTTCAAATTGGATTCGTCAAAAGAACGCCAAGAGGTCGGGTCGCAACACCCGTCGCCTACGAACACCTCGGCAAAACCCCACCGAAATCCTCCCCCCAACAAAAGCTGATATAATTGCCCGATTTGATAATTTCCTTCCCCGGATTTATAATCTTCCCCTATGGTTGAGAGTAAAGTTGGATATCCATACATTGAAGGGGAATATGGCATTCCTTTTAAAGACCTACCGCTAAATACAAGAGGTGTAACAAAGGGTGGATCCGGAAAATCTTTGCATTACTATATCAGAAGTAACTTTATTGAAATAGAAGATGAGGAGTTCAGTTGGTATCATATGTATGCTAAAGTTTCCGAGGGCACCTTTATAGCAGTTGTCTTTACCCGAAGATACATAACAGGAGAAAGGCATCCGGATTTGTTTGCAAGAAAATTTTTAATTTTCGCATATGAATACTTTATAGCCAATGGTTATGAAATTGACAGAATTTCTACATATTGGGTGCCAAGTCTTGATAAATTTGCCTCTAGCAATTACGATCAGTATTCAGAAATGCTTAAGGAAGGATTTGATCCTGAAGATGCTGCAAGATCTACCTGGACTGGTAGACTAGCAGTGGAATTCGGATTTACAGAGATAGAGGGCATAACAAAAGACAAGAGTGAAGGAATAACGGTAGTCTTTAGAAGACCGGATCAAAATTAATTGCTTTCAAAATCTCCCCCGATTCTTCTGATATAATTGCCCAATCTGAGTCTCCTAACATTACCTCTTTTGAGTTGTTCTTAAGTTTTTAAATTTAGTTTAACCCGAGGTGAAAGATCTTCGAAAGATTAGGTACAAAGGTAATTGCAATTTGAAGAGCTAGAATAATTAAAAGCGAGATATACAAGAATTTATTGGGAGAGAACATCTCCCGTCCGCGTACCAACATTACTATTCCAAAGTGAAAAAGAACGAGAAGATTAAAGATTACAGTTCTTGAAAAAACCTCAGAATAGGATTTAAGAAGGATAGAAAAAAGCACAATTAAAATTCCTGAAACTGCAAAGCCCACGAAGCTTATAAAAATAAGTCTTCCATTTCCCAATATCGGTTCCTTCGGATCGCGGGGTAAATCTGCCAGCACTCTTTTATTTCTGTAGTCGCTTGCCAGGGCAAGCGCCGGAAGTCCGTCTGTTATTAGATTTACCCAAAGAATTTGTGTGGGAAGAAGAGGAGAGGGAAGCCCAAGCAAAAGTCCAAAAAAAATAAGCGAGAGTTCTGATAAATTCCCTGAAAGAAGATAGACAATTGATTTGACTATATTATTATAGATTGTCCTTCCTTCAAGGACGGCTTTTATAAGCGTTGCGAAACTGTCATCCATTAGCACAATATCACTTGCTTGCTTGGCAACATCAGTACCTTTTTGCCCCATCGCAACTCCCACGTCAGCTTTTTTAAGAGCAAGCGCATCATTGACACCGTCTCCCGTAACACCGACTATGTATCCTAAGTTTTTAAACAATGTAGTTAATCTTAATTTATCCTCAGGAGTTGTTCTTGCGAAAATTCTTGTCTTTTCAATGATTTTTATAAGTTCTTCATCGGTCATTCTTAAAAGTTCCTCTCCTGTTATAACATCCTCATCTTTATCAATTAGGCCTACCTCTTTTGCAATAGCCAGGGCGGTAAGCTCATTATCTCCTGTCACCATTACTACCTTTATCCCGGCTTTTTTCGCACTCTCGACTGCTTCCCTTGCCTCAGGTCTTGGAGCATCATGAATACCTACGATTCCCAAGAATTCCAAGTTATCTTCTATGTGGTTTCTGTCTGTTATTCTTTCGTGATCTTCAATTTTTGAACCAAACCCTATGACTCGCAAGCCTTGCCCTGCATAATTTTCAATTATTTTATTTATTTTATTTTTTTCAAGCTCTGAGACTTTACTTTTTTCAAGGATTGACTCCGGAGCGCCTCTTACAAAAACATACCTTTTATTATTTTGTTCAAAAACTGTACTTATAGTTTTTGTTTTCTGATCAAAAGTATTTTCCTCAATTATTTTCCCGCCGTCGATAAGGGATTTTATATCGCCGTTTTGCTCCTTTGCCCAGAGAAGAACTGCTCCATCTGTACGGTCTCCTACGATATCAAATCTTCCCTCCGATGCTTTTTCTATTAAAGAGGCTGTGTTTCCTAGGACTGCACTCATGAGAAGCTGTTTTAATTTTTTCCTGTCTAAAAGATAGAAGTTTTTGACTCTCATTGAGTTTTGGGTTAACGTTCCTGTCTTATCAATAAGAAGAATTTGAACGGCTCCAAGTGTTTCAACCGATGCCATTTTCCTGACAATTGCTTTATTTTTTGCCATCCTTGACGTTCCAATCGCCAAAGTTATTGTAATAACTGCGGGAAGACTTTCAGGGATTGCCGCAACCGCAATGCTAATCGCAAGAAGAAGTAAGGGGAAAAAATGAAGACCGTTTGATATACCAATAGGCACTAAAAGAAAGGCGATGATAACGATTATTACGGAGATTACTTTTCCTACTTTGTCTAATTGTTTTTGAAGAGGGGTTTTTTCAGCTTTTATTTGAGATAAAGTTTCTGCTATTTGCCCAAGTCTTGAATCCCTCCCCGTCTTTGTAATTTTTATATGCGCTTTGCCTTTGATAACTAAGGTGCCTGAAAAAACCTCTTCATGTGAGTCTTTTATAATAGAGGCAGATTCGCCCGTGATCACTGACTCATCAATTTCGAAATTAGAACTGCGAACAATTGTTCCGTCTGCCGGGATTTTATCTCCCTCATTTAGGATTACCAAATCCCCCGGTACTATATCAGAGCTTGAAATTTCTTCTTCCCTGCCGTTTCTTATAACGCGACTCATAGGAGCGATTAGATTTTTTAATTTTTCAAGTTCCTTCTCGGCTCTATATTCCTGAAGAAAGGAGAAAGAAGCGGAGAGGATTAAAATTACCAAGATTAATGATCCATCGACGAGGTTGCCGATATAGAATGAAAAAAGAGAAGCCAAAAATAAAATGCCATTTATAAAGCTTGGAAATTGGGAAAAGAAAAGCTGAATCTTGGAGGCTGATTTTTTCTCCCTTATAGTATTTTTGCCAAATTTAAGAAGATTTTCCTCAACTTCTTGGGGGGACAGGCCTTTTTCCATAATTCAAACTAATAACTAACAACGAATAACTAATAACTGATTGTTGTTTCTTGCCTTGGTCTATACTGCAGAGCTTCTGCGACATGAACAGGTTTTATTTCTTTTATCTCTTCTAAATCTGCAATTGTCCGGGCAAGCTTAATAGTTTTATAATAAGATCTTGCCGAAAGGCTCATGCGCGCAACCGCAAGCCTTAAAATTTCCAAACACTCTTCGGATAGCTTGCAAAGTTCCTTTATGTCTCTTGTTGACATTTCGGAATTTGAAGTAATTTTTCCCTGCCTGCCGGTCCGCTCCGCCGCGAGGCGAGCAGACAAGTTGCTTTTAAATCTTTTAAGCTGGATATCTCTAGCATTCTGTACCTTCTTTTGGATTTCTTTTGAGGTTTTTACCCGCTGGTGGGCGGGCAGGCTTTTATCATCTGCCGTTAGTTTATCAGTTCTAACCGGCTGGATTTCAAGATGAATGTCAATCCTATCAAGAAGAGGTCCCGAGACCCTCTTTTGATATTTGATAATTTGACTGTATAAACACTTGCATTTATTTGACTTGTCCCCAAGATAGCCACACGGGCATGGATTCTGTGCGGCAACCAACATGAATTTGGCAGGGAATTTAAGCCGGCCTGATGATCTTGAAATTGTTATAATCCCATCTTCCATTGGTTGTCTTAAAGCCTCAAGGACGAAGCGGGGGAATTCAGGAAACTCATCCAAAAATAAAACGCCGCGGTGGGCAAGAGAAATTTCTCCAGGCTTAGGATATGTTCCTCCGCCTATAAGTCCTACATGAGAAGTCGTATGGTGCGGTGCGCGGAAAGGCCTTTTAATTATGAGAGCGTTGTTGTCTAAAAGCCCTGAGATGCTATAGATTCGGGTTGCTTCCAAAGCTTCATCAAAAGTAAGACGGGGTAGAATGGAGGGAAGCGTTCGGGCAAGCATTGTTTTTCCAGAGCCCGGCGGGCCTTTAATTAAAATATTGTGAGCACCTGCTGCTGCAATTTCAAAAGCCCTTTTTGCCTGCTCCTGCCCTTTGACATCTGCCATATCAAAGTCAAACGAAACGTCTTTTGATAGGGAATCTATATTAATATTTTTTGCAGGTGCAATCTCTTCTTCGCCTGAGAAATGTTTAAGAAGAGAAATAAGATTGTCGGCAGGATAAATCTTGATACCCGTCAAAATTGAAGCTTCTTTTACATCTTTTTCGGGAATAAAAACTCTTTTAATTCTTCTATTTTTTGCCATTATTATCTGGGATAAAATACCGTTGGTATGCCTAAGTCTACCATCTAAAGCAAGCTCTCCTATAAACAGAGCATCGGAAATATCGGCCTCAAATTGACCATTTGCAAGAAGAATTCCTATTGCTATAGGAAGATCATAGGAAGGTCCTTCTTTTGGAAGATCGGCAGGTGCAAGATTGACAGTTATTCTTTTGGCAGGAAAGTCAGCCCCTGAGTTTTTAATAGCAGATCTTACTCTCTCTTTTGATTCTTCAACAGCCTTATCCGGAAGCCCCACTATCGTGAAAGAAGGCAGTCCTTGTGAGGCAATATCAACTTCAACCTCAATCGGCACTGCATCAAGTCCGACAATCGCACTGGAATTCACCTTTGCCAGCATATAAAAATTATAACAGAAAGATTATGAAGATAAGCTAGAGGATTTCTATCTCTTTATTTCTTAAATCAAAAGTAATTTTAAAATGATCGAAGAAGCCCACTTGCCCAAGAATAATTGGTGTTTCATGGGGCAAATCGTTAGTAAAATAAAAGAGGCACTCATAGTTTTTGCCACAGGCATATAATGTAATCGTTTCTTTTTTGGCTCGGAACGTACTTCTGTTTGCGGTAGTAAAAATTGTCTGTTCTTTTCTTGAAAAATTAATTCCCAACCAAATTCCAATATCCTCTTTGCAAAAACAAACATCTGCACCCGAATCAACGAGCGCAATTACACCCGGACTTACTTTGTGAGTCTTTCTATATCCAAGAGATATCTTAATCCATGGCTTGAATGTTTTATTGTCTGGGGAAAAATATGGATATTTAGCCATTACATGTGGTTACAAAGCCAAAGTAGTTTTTAGAAGCAGGAACAAGCAAGATGTCTTTTGTATTTTTAATTTTTTGACAAGTTAAGGCAAAAGTTTTTCCGTGAGCCACAACCTTGTTTTTTTTATCTATTGCCACCCAGCCTGATTTATATTTTTTAAGCAATTTTGATAGATCTACGATTTTCATATGCTGTAATCATAGATATTATCTCACACCTTGTCAAATTGATAAGTCGCATAATCGCCGATGAATTTACCTTTGCCAGCATATATTTATAATAGCATTTTTAAAATCTTGACCCCACCAATCTCCCCGTTCTCCTTTTCATCCGCCAGTTGGCGGAACGGCTCACGGAGCGATTAAAGAGGGGTCTTCGCTGCGCTTGACAAAGTAAAAGATTGCCTATATAGTAAATTATGGAGCCTCAAAAATCTGTACATTCGACTCCGCTCAGTACTAGCGTATTTTCTTTGGGACTGACATTTGATGATGTTCTTCTTGTGCCCGGTTACTCGGATTTTACTCGTCCTGAGATAGAGTTATCAACTCAACTCACTAAGAAAACAAAACTTTCTATTCCTTTTGTTTCTTCCCCAATGGACACAGTTACTGAAGCAAAACTTGCCATAGCTTTGGCAAAATTAGGAGGAGCCGGGATTATCCATCGCAACTTAACTATAGAAAATCAGGCGAAAGAAGTTAAAAAGGTTAAGGCTCAAAAATTAATTGTTGGAGCTGCAGTCGGCGCGAGCAACTTTGAAAAACGAGCAGAGGCTTTGGTTAAAGCTGGAATCGATGTAATAGTTGTTGATTCGGCTCATGGGTTTTCAAAGGCAGTTATTGACGCAACAAAATATATAAAAAAGAATTTTAAAAAAGTAGAAGTAATTTCGGGAAATATTGCAACAAGGGATGGGGCAAAAGCTTTAATTCAAGTGGGAGCAGATGGCTTGCGAGTCGGTATGGGACCTGGCGCAATCTGCACAACAAGAATAATTTCTGGAATGGGTGTCCCTCAAATTACTGCCATTATGGAAATCTCAAAAGTCGCAAAAAATGCAAATGTTCCGATTATTGCAGACGGCGGAATAAAATATTCAGGCGATATTGTAAAAGCCTTAGCTTGTGGCGCATCAACTGTTATGATGGGAAGTTTTTTTGCATCTGCCTTAGAATCTCCTGGAAGAGTTCTGATACTTAAGCGAGAACAGGTTCCTCAAAGGTTTTTAAGTATTTTGGAAAAAAGACAAAAACGATTTTATTTTAAAGAGTACAGGGCAATGGGATCAGAGGGAGCTATGAAAAAGGGAGCAAAGGTGAAATCAGAAGGAGAGTTTCATAACAAAGATTATAAAGACAGAGTTCTAATTGCAGAGGGAGTTGAAGGTTTGGTTCCTGTCAAAGGAAAAGTAGAGGATTTAGCTGCTCAGGCAATCGGTGGAATAAAATCAGGGATGTATTATGTAGGGGCAAGGAGCATAAAAGAGCTTTGGAAAAAGGGAAAATTTATTCAAATAACACAGGCATCTTTGGCAGAAAGCCATCCTCACAGCATCTTAGTCACAAACGTCGGAAAAAGCTATGCGTAAAATTGTGAATCGTTCCAAAGCGCATGGCTTTGCTTCGCATTCGGGATAAAGTCGGGAAATTCTCGGTAATTAGTGCTATGTTCGGGGCGTATCGATTCCATAATTGTTTCTACTTTGACAATAAAAATTTTTGATAAAAAATTTATTCAATTTATGATGATACTCCTTTAATAAAATCAAAACAGATCCACATATCAACGATTTTTGATCACATATAAATAGTATTAAGATTTTGTCAAGTTTGCAGTAAAATATTTTAGAAAACTTGAAGAGCCTTAGCCAAATTTTGGGTAGTTTTAAACTCATTCTACGAGTGATAAAATAGACCTGCTTTAAATCTTAAAATTATGGACGAAGTTGCAAGAGTTAGGGAAAAGATAGATTTGCCTTCTTTGATAAGCGAATATATTCCCCTTAAGAAAATGGGAAGGAATTTTAAGGCTCTTTGCCCTTTCCATAACGAAAAAACACCTTCTTTTGTGGTATCTCCGGAAAGACAGATTTGGCATTGTTTTGGCTGCGGCAAGGGTGGAGATTGCTACACGTTTCTAATGGAATATGAAAAACTCGAATTTATCGAGGCTTTAAGAATACTTGCAAGGAAGGCAGGAGTTGAGCTTTCAGAGACCGATTTTGTCAAACAGGGAACATCCCAAAAAGAAAAGATCTATAAATTAAATAATCTTTCCTCTGATTTTTACCATTTCGTTTTGACAAAGCACCCGCTTGGGAAAAAAGCGCTCTCATATCTTTATAAAAGGAAAATCAGCCCAAAGCTCATTGAAACATTTAAAATAGGTTATTCTCCGGGCAGGGGATATGCGCTCTCCAAATTTTTAATAGAAAAGAAAAAATATAAACCTTCCGATCTTTTAGAATCAGGTCTTTCTTTTTCAAAGGGAGGAAGAATTGTAGATTTCTTTAGAGACAGAATAATGTTTCCAATTTATGATCACAGAGATAATCTTGTTGCTTTTTCAGGACGGATTTTAAGAGAAGAAAGAGAATCAGCCCCGCCTTTGGCGGGGTCAAAATATGTAAATACACGGGATACCCTTGCATACCACAAGGGAAGTATGTTTTTCGGGCTTAATCTTGCCAAAGAGGAGATTAAGAAAAACAGCCGGGCAATAATAGTTGAGGGAGAGTTTGATGTTATTTCCTGTTATTCACAAGGGATTAAGAATGTTGTTGCAATAAAAGGAACGGCACTTACGGAGAATCAGGTCTCTCTTCTGTCAAGATTTGCCGAAAAAGTGACGTTATGTCTTGATCAGGATGAGGCAGGTTTTGAGGCTATAAAAAGAAGCTTAGCAGCTCTTGAAAAGAAAGACCTTACCACCACAATAATAGATCTTGGAACTTTTAAGGATCCTGATGAGGCAATCAAAAAAGACCCTCTATTTTTCAAAAAAGCACTTAAAAAAGATATAGGAATATACGACTTTTTGATTGACAGTTTCCTTAATAAATTTGACAGACAGACGGGAGAAGGAAAGAAAAAAATAACAGGAAATCTTCTGCCTTTTATATCTCTTATTGATAACGAGATTGTAAAAGAACACTATCTTAAATTACTTTCTTTAAGACTTGAAGTAACTTTTGATAGCCTTCTGAAGGAACTTGAAAAAGTCTTAAGAAAAGAGGCACAAATTCCCGAGTTTCCTATAGGGAAGGACAAAAAAACAAGAAAAGAAATTCTTGAGGAATATTTGACATCGCTTATCATTCAGGGGAAGAATCCAAAAGAGATGGCAGCCTTAGTATTCAAAAATCTTTCTGATTATTCTTTTGATACCCCCTCCTATAAAAAAATTCTCGAAAATCTTACTGCCTATCTTGCGAGAAATGAAAAGTTTGATGAGAAAAAATTCGCAAAAACTCTTCCCAAAGAAATTTTACCCCTCTTTGACATTTGTTTTCTTTTTTCCCTTCCCAAGATTGAAGATGATAAAAAATATCAGGAAGAAGTTGAGAAGGTACTAGATGAACTTAAGGTTTTAAATATCAGAAATAAAATAAGAAGTATATCCCAAAACCTAAATCAGAGGCAACCTAAGGAAAGACTTGTCCTTCAGAAAGAATTGGATTCACTTCTTAAGCTTCTTAGGGCCGTAAATTCAGCTTCAAAATTATAGGTTATTGTGGTAAAATAGATTTAGCATGAGGATTAAAAAAACTGCAGCGTTTTTAAGAGATATTGTGAATTCTGCCAAAAAAAGAGGGTATATTACCCAGGATGAAATACTGGCAATTTTTCCGCGTCCTGAAGAACACATAGATGAGCTTGACTTACTCTATGACAAACTTTTAAAGCTTGATGTTGATGTTTTTGAATCAGTTTCCCAGGATCAGGAGAGTGAAAAACCTATAGAGGATTTGGAAAGAGAACTTGAGGCACTTACTGTTCTTACAGAAGGAACGATCTCAGACCCTGTAAGGATGTATCTTAAAGAAATCGGAAGAATTCCCCTTCTTAATTTTGAACAAGAGATTTCTCTTGCCAAAAGAGTGGAAAAGGCAGATGAGGAGGCAAAGAAAATCCTTATAAATTCAAACCTGCGTTTGGTTGTATCAATTGCTAAAAAATATGTCGGCCGCGGTTTGACACTGCTTGATCTTATTCAAGAAGGAAATCAAGGTTTGATACGCGCAGTTGAGAAATATGATTGGAGGCGCGGTTATAAATTTTCAACATATGCTACTTGGTGGATTCGCCAATCCATAACCCGTGCAATTGCCGATCAGGCAAGAACAATCCGGATCCCGGTCCATATGGTCGAGAATATAAATAGGTTTTTAAGGGCATCCCGAAAACTTATGCAGGAATTGGGCCGGGAGCCAGCACCTGAAGAGGTTGCAAAAGTCTTGGGAATTGATCCAGACAAGGCAATGGAGATTATAAAAATTTCCCAAGAACCTGCATCTTTGGAATCACCTGTCGGAGATGAGGAAGATTCAAGGCTTGGAGATTTTATACATGATACGACTGCTCCAACTCTTTTTGACTCAGCATCCCGTGAACTTCTCAAAGAACAAGTGGATCAGGTTTTATCAACTTTATCGGATCGAGAAAGGAGAGTCCTTGAGGAAAGGTTTGGCTTAAAAGATGGAAAACCAAAGACCTTGGAAGAGGTTGGAAAGATGTTTGCGGTAACCCGTGAGCGAATAAGACAAATTGAAGCAAAAGCTCTTCGGAAGTTACGTCACCCAAGTAGGGGAAATAAATTAAAAGATTATTTAGGATAGTTATTTCCGAACAAAAACCACGGCGTTGGGAAGGTTGCGGCCGGGACCTGCCTTGTAACCTCCGTACCAGAGGGCAGTTGATCCTCCCTGATCAAGATTAAGTGCGTTATCAATTCCCATTGTTTTAAGTACAATTCCCGCTTCATTAAATGTCGCGTTATAGACAACCCCGATATAGACCATGTTTCCTCTTGCTCCAATAAAAGTTTTTGCTCCCCTTATTCCGACAGCTCCCGTGGGGTTGCCGCCTGACACAAGCAAGGTCTGCATTGCAATTACGCTATCAACCCCTGTGTCTCTGCCCCAATCCGATGAGCGCCCCCGAACTCCCATAGTATTGCCAGTGAAATAAACAAGCGGAACGTTGCTGTAGACATTATTATCGGAGTTGAAATAAACCTTATTCTTATTCATAAGTAGAGTGTCAAAAGAATTTACTTTTCCGGCACAGCTTGGATAATCAGGTGGACAAAAATATGAACCATTAATTCCTGCAAATCCTCCGGAGCGAGACACATAAGTAGCCAAGGGCAAAACAGGACAGTTATTCCGACAATCGCCGTCTGATGCTGTATCTACAAGAACGCGGGTTGAGTTTAAATCTGCTGCTACCAAAGATACCAAAAATTCGCCTCTTTCTGTTTCTACTTTTTGCTGGGAGAAGCCAGCGCCGGGCGCACTATTATTGACAGCAACGTTGGCAATTTGAGCAATCTCAGCTTGTACAAGACTGTCTTCGGACTTTTTAATATTTTCAGAAAGAAGTTTAAGATCTGCACTGGCTGATGAATAATTAAGAGTTGATAAGTAATTTAAGACTTTAGCAAATTGCTTCTCAAAATCCGCAGTTTTTACGTTTTGAGCCCTTAGATCGGCCATCCTGTTATAAATTCCCAGAGACTCTTTATAAGTATTTTCTATGTTATTAATATTGGTTTTAAGTTCTTGGTTTGCCTTATATTGGTCTTGGTTTTTTAGTTTTGAAAGCTCACTACTTAAGTTTTTTATTTTTTTCTCAAGATCTGCGTTTTTAATGCTTGCGTCTTTTATTGCGGTCTGGGAGGAGCTTATGAAGAATATAAAAACAATGGACAATACCACTAATATAGAAGCAAAAAAAATAGGCAGCTTTGTTTTTATAACAGGGAGAAAGGATGGGGCTTTAAAATTCTTAATCTGCACCTATACCAGTATATAATTATGCTTCTTGCTTTTCAAACAAAAGTTGTTAGTAATGGTAAAATAGATCGGAAGATTAAAAATGGAATCTTTTCTAATATTTTCTCTGATTAGAATCTCTGCCGCACTTCTTATCTTTAAGTGGCCCCTTCCTGGTATTTTGCTATCTGCTCTTCTGGACGGGTATGATTGGGATTTTCTACATACATCAAAAGACTTCAGTTATGATTTTTACCAGACTTGGGATAAGGTAATGGACATGATCTATCTGACCATTGCCGCAGTTACGGTAAACCGCTGGAAAGATATTCTTGCAAAAAAAATCGCGGTATTTTTTTATTTTTTGCGGGCAAGCGGGGTACTCCTCTTTTTTATTTTTAACATAAAACCTCTGTTGTTTTTCTTTCCCAATGTTTTTGAGAACTTTTTTATCTGGTCTCTTATATTTTTAAAGATTTCTGGCCGACAAATTATTTCAAAATCAAAAGCAGTCTGGCTGTTTATTGTATTTTCTATTGCTGCCCCAAAAATTTTCCACGAATATGTAATGCATATCAAAAATATACAGCTGTGGTATATCTTAGATTTTAACTTTATTGACAAAACAAACGAGACGGTAAGACAATATACAAACTGGCTGGGATGGGGAGGAATTCTTTATATTATTCCGTTTTCTATAGCATTTTTGGTCACTTTAACTCAAAATAGAAATAAAAAATAACAAGATTTCAAATTCACGGGGCAATTATAAATGAAGCAAGATATGGATTTTGGTGATCTTAAATGGTAAAATATCTTCACCTTCCTCTGTAGCTCAGTGGTAGAGCACTCGCCTGTTAAGCGATTGGTCGGAGGTTCGAATCCTCCCGGAGGAGCATTAATGGATTTTTTATTGTGCGCGCAGACGATCCTCAACTTCTTTCATTGAACAGTGGTTCATAGCCGCGCACTGGGAGCCATGAGAGCTTCCCTGGTTCCAGCACTTATTTGAACATTCCCCGTCTGTTTCTTTGCATTCCGTATCAGGAGATGTACCTTCAGGGCACGTTTTATTAACCAACGGACATGCATCTATACAACCCTGCAAATTGAACTTATCTCTACAGCTGATAAAGCCATTAAAATCACAGGGAGAAATTGTGGTTGGAGGCGGCGGTGATTGAGGCCCTGAGCCCGTCTGGGGCCCAGCTACACCCGTACCGGATTCGGATTGCTTGTCCAGACCGAGTGCTTTTCGCATCCTTGCCCCCCATTCTGCAGGAGACTTCACCGGTTTTGGGACTGATGGAGTAAATTTGGGAAACTGCACCGGATTAGGACCTTTTCCGCTAAGACTTTTAACTAATTTGTCCGCGGCAAGCTCAACAACATTACTAAAACCATAAGCCTTCGTCTCTACTCTAGAATCTGTTGTATCTTTCCAGATTACTTCCTGATTTCCCACATTTATTAACGAAATTGTCACTACCGGCCAGTTAACTTTAAATTTTATATCCAGTTCCACAACGAAATTCGGGTTGCGGGGTGTAAAGTCGCCGTAAGCATCCGGAGTAAGGCTTTCCAAGTTGCGCTCTTCTCCGACCACACCCAATGATTGTTCGTCGATCGCTTGCACATAATTGCCATCAATAGCCAAGATTGTCTCAATAACTGATACCTCGAATGAATATGGCCCGTGTGGTCCGGGCTTGTGGATTACAACGAGAACCGGTTTTTCTTCTGCCGCATAGGCAATTAAACTTTTGGAGAGCGTATGAAAGATATCGAAGATAGCGGGTTTAATAGACACTGCAGCGGAAATATCATTGAAGGTTCCTGTTTCTTTAACTACAATGTTTGCCTTATAGGTTTCCCCCTCTGAAACATTAAAAGCCCTGCTTGCGCCAACATACATTTTTTTGCTGTCAAAATCCCACACTTTCAGGATTGCCATCCTCCAGCCGGGAGAGGCTTTTATTTGGTATGAAGAAAGATTATCTTTAACTTCTTTTCCGACAATAAGTTGTGCTGTACCTGGGTCTACAATATTAATAATTGCGCTTCGTGAGGCGGTACCATTGGTTAATGGCGCAAGCCCGCTGATTTCCCCGGTAAACTCCGCCATAGAACTCTTCAGATTACTGGATTGCAGGATAAAAAGGACAGCAGCAACCAGTAATGCGGCGATAGGCACGATGATTAAATACGTTTTTCCAAACACGTGCTTCCATCTTACAAAAGCTTGTAGGGGGTATTTTTTTATTGCCATCACATTTATGCTATCACATTAGGGAAGATCACTTTACCAGTGACATCGATTGGTTTGGTTTTAGTCTTAGTAATGCTGCTTATAAAATAGTATAATTGTATCTATGGCAAAAAGAGATACAGGAGTTGGGAAAATGAAAAGAACCCACTCATATAAAACCAAAAAAAGACTTGCGATAAAATACGAAATGCTTGCTAATAAAAAAAGCAAGCGACGCAAATAGAGCTTCTTTGGGAACTCTTCCTAATTTAAGGATCTAATACATAGTTAATATGAAAAATAATTGGGGTAAGTTAGCAGACCGAAGTACAATTGAAAGAACAAAATCTTCGCTTGAGAATAAGGGGTATGAGGTCTTTGTTGTAGAAAAAGCAGAGGATGCGCTATCAGAGATTAAAGAACTAATTCCGAAGGGCGCTTCAGTTATGAATGGATCTTCGGTTACGCTTGAGCAAATAGGATTCGTTGATTATCTTAAGTCCGGAGAGCACAGATGGAATAACATACACAAAGCAATCGTTGAGGAAAAAGATCCCATCAAGCAATCAATGCTTCGCAAACAAGCCGCGCTCTCTGATTACTATTTGGGGAGTGTTCACGCTCTTTTAGAAAATGGAGAATTTATAGTTGCCTCAAACACCGCAAGCCAGTTGCCTCATATAGCCTCTACTTCGCAAAATCTTATATTTGTTGTCGGAGCCCAGAAGATCGTGCCATCTTTAAAAGCCGCGATGGAGCGTTTGGAGGAATATGTAGTTCCGCTTGAAAATGAACATATGATGCAAAAATACGGATCGGGAACCTCACTTAACAAAATTCTGATTTTTAAAGGAGAAAATCCAATGTTGGACAGAAAAATAAGATTTATCCTCGTAAACAAAAAACTAGGATTTTAATAATTTCTCTCCTGCTATAATTGCTTCATGAAGAGGCAAATAATAACTGCATGTGTTTTTCTCTACAAAGACGGAAAAGCTTTGATTGGCAAACGCGCTAAGACTAAATCTTTTTTGCCCGGAAAATGGGAATTGCCCGGTGGTCATGTTGAATTTGGCGAAACACTGGAGGAATGTTTAAAAAGAGAAATGCAGGAAGAGTTTAATATGAAAATAATACTTAGAAAGCCGTATTTTGAGTTTACTTATATTATGAACAATGATTCCGATCATGTTATTGAAGTTTTATATTTAGCTAAGATGAAGAATCCCAGTCAGGAAATCAGAATTAGAAAAAAAGATCACGAAGATTACAAGTGGATCTCGGAAAATGAGATTGGTAATTATTTTGCAGATAATGACGATGAAGGAAATGCAATTAGGAAAGGTTTTGAAATTCTTAAAATAGAAAAATAGGACACGCCTGCTATAATTTTTTCATGAAGATGGAGGGTGCCATTGGGTCTCCTGTTTTCGTAAAAAGTCGTGAAGTTTCTCAAGATTCCGATCTGAAATCTTCAAGAAAAATTTGATATTAATCCCCCCGGAATTTTTTCCCAAAATGTGGTACAATTAGAAAGGAATTAATTCTAGATCTAATTAAAAAAGGCCCCTTTTTAGTTTCCTCTATCTATTAATTCCATGTCCTAAAAACATACTTCAAAAATATGAGATATTGTGCTCAGTGTAGTGGGAGATTAATATTGCTTCGGGAGAAAATTGAAATGATTGAAGGATCAAGAACGCCTGTCACGACCCAAGAATATAGATGTCTTGATAAAAAATGCCAGGATAGAATAGACAGGGAAACCGCATTAAGAATAAAGAATACCGACGAGAGACAAAAAAGAGTAAACTTAAGAAAATACCAGAGAATTAGTATCAAAATAGCCTAAATTAGGCTGCTATAATTTCTTCGTGAGAACCATATCAATAAACGAAAATAGAGTTTGACAGCGTTTTTTAAAAAAGGTACAACAAAAACTGGATGAATAGGGTAATAATTTTGATAGCAGCAGTTGCGGTTGTTTTTGGAGGGGGTTATTTACTTTTGAATAGACCCTCATCACCAACCCCAGCCATTAATACTTCCTCCCAAGAAAGCTCTTCCTCTGCTTCTTTTGCCACTCCTAAAAAAAGCGCTCATTATGAAAGCAATGCCCCGGAGCATGCCTTAACTCTTGCGGGAGCTCCTGTGAATGTTGTTATAAATTTTAACTTTGATTTGGCAAAACCTTCCGAAATAAAAATTGAAAAAGATGGAAAAGATTACGGCGTAGGCGAGACAGTAATTGACGGGAACAAACTTTCAATGAGAAGAAATATGGATCCCAATTCCCCGGATGGAACTTATACTGTTTTCTACAATGCTTGCTGGCCGGATAGGACTTGTCATGATGGGCATTTTCAATTTGCTGTAGATAAAAATTTAAAATCTTCATTTGAGGATATGACAGACAAGAAAGAAGTAACAATTAGTATGTCACAAATTAAGTTTGTGCCGATGGACATTAAGATAAACAAGGGAACAAGAGTAACATGGGTAAATGATGATGAGGCGGAGCATTATGTAAATACGGATTCACATCCGGCCCATACTTATTATCCAAATCAAAATTCAAAAGCTCTTAAAAAGGGAGATTCCTACTCTTTAACTTTTAGTACTTTCGGAATTTATCCTTACCATTGTTCCGCCCATGAAGCCATAATGAATGGGTATATAATTGTTGAATAGGCAGCAACCGCTTTGTCTTCTGTTATAATAATTTTATGTTTAAAGATATTCATGAAGATTATTTAAGAAGCATTATTTTTGGTTTCCAGGATGCACTAGTTTCAACAACAGGAGTTGTGGCAGGAGTTGCTGCAGGATCCAATCACAAAGATACGGTAGTTCTTGCGGGAATAGTCACAATAATTGTAGAAGCTCTGTCAATGGGAGTCGGACAATACCAGAGCGAGAAATCAGTTCATCAGATGGACAAAACAGGAAGACATACAGACAATCTTTATATTGTCGGTTCTTTGATGTTTGTTTCTTATTTTCTAGGAGGGCTTGTTCCTGTTATCCCGGTTGTTATTTTTCCGCTTCCTGCCTCTGCCAGCATAAGCGTAATATCTGCTCTTGTTGGTCTTTTTATCCTAGGTTTTCTTAAAGCAAAAATGGTAAAAGTCAATCCTATTCCTAGCGCTTTTGAGATATTGAGCCTTGGTGGAATAACCACAGCAATAGGGCTTGTTATAGGAAAAATATTGAAAATTACCTAAGACTAAAGGAGTTGACTTAGGTAATTAAAAAGTTCTATTCTAGGAATACAGGTATTTTAAGGAGGTGAGGAAATGAAAGGGAAAGGATATATCCAATTTTCAGGAATAGTCTTTGCAGGTATTGCCATACTTCATCTTTTAAGACTCATCTTTGGCTGGCAGGCAACTTTGGGCAACTGGGTCGTCCCAATGTGGGCAAGCATCGTTGCTCTTGTTGTCGCAGGTTTTTTTGCTCTTTCGGCAAATGTTCTTGTAAAGAGCAAAAAATAGTTTGTTAACCCTTGATGTGGTTAATTTTTGGCAGCACTTAAAGTATAAAAATTTATCTCTCCTAGGCGTTTCATTGATAATTGCCGTAATCCTTTTCCGTTTGGAATCATTTCATCAGTTTCTTCTGGGTTTGGGGGACTTAGGTTATATAGGAGCTTTTATAGCCGGAATTTTATTCGTTTCAACTTTTACAGTAGCAACGGGTGGTGTGATTCTACTTGTTCTTTCGGAAAAATTATCTCCGGTTGAAATTGGAATTTTTGCAGGACTCGGAGCAGTATTGGGAGATTTTACAATCTTCCGATTTGTAAGAGATAATTTGGCAGGGGAATTAAAAGCTATTTATAATCATATAGATCACAACAATCATCTCGTAAGGATTCTCCACACAAAATACTTCAGCTGGACGTTTCCTGTCTTCGGAGCAATAATTATCGCATCTCCTCTTCCGGATGAGATTGGAGTAAGTTTGATGGGTATTTCAAGAATGAAAACTTACAAATTTTTAATCTTATCCTTTATCCTGAATGCATCTGGAATCTTTTTAGTTATCTCCGCATCATCATGGCTAAGACCATAACCGAATTTATAAAATTAGGGAGGGAGGTGAAAATCGAGTCAGACTCGATTGAAAAATGAATAATGATAAAGTTCAATGGGTTTTACGAATAGTAGTCGCAGGAGAATTCTTAGGACACGGTACTTTTGCCCTTCAGGGAAAAAAGCAGTGGATTGGATGGGTCCAGCAATTAACAGGTGCGGATAATGTCATGGCTTCTCAACTTCTGGTTCTTATAGGTTTGTTGGATTTATTAATAGCACTTATTGTTTTGGTAAAGCCTGTTAAGTTGGCGCTTCTATGGGCTGTCTTTTGGGGATTCTGGACCGCACTTGTAAGGCCATTGGTGGGAGAGCCGATATGGGATTTTGTAGAAAGATGGACAAATTGGGGAGCACCCCTTGCACTTTTGCTTTTGCGCGGTTTCCCAAAAAACCTTAAGGAGCTGGTTAAATAGTTATAGTAAGTTTGCAAGAATCAGAAGGGTCAAAGAGATGGAAGAGGGAGTTGAATATATTGGTGTTGGGGTAGTTTTCTTTTGCCATGATGGAGAAGGGAATTTTATCTTGAGTAAAAGGACCAAAAATACCCGGGATGAGCATGGAAGGTGGGATCCGGGAGGAGGAGCAATTAAATAACCTGTTTGCAAAATATTCTATAGGTTGTTATTATAAAATATATGGTTGGCAAACAAGCCCCATCCCGTTTGCCCAAGAGAAAAACTCGCAGGAAATATAAAAACGGTGGCATGCTTTATCTTCAGAGTGGATACATAAGAAAGGCGACAGGAAAATTTATCAATTCTCATCTTAAAACCAAGCCGGACAGTAACCCGTCAAACAACAGAAAATCTATTTTGGGATATTGATGTCTAAAACTGCCCATTTTTCAAAAGAAATATTTTTAGAAGCAGTAAAATTTTTAAGTAAATTTCCCAGAATTTCTTCAACCCTTTTTATCCTTTTGTTTTTTGCTCTAGTATCTTTTTCAACAGGGGATCAGAAAATCGAAAAATCAATCAAGGCCGCTTCAGAATCAAAAGTGGATGTCCCCGAGTTTAAAATAATTCCAACCCCGACTCCAGCCTTAATCCCAACTCCAATCCCAACCAGAACTCCGAATAGTTTTTTGCCGACCCCCATAGCCCCTCCTATTTTGGGCAAAGAAGAGAACAATAATCAGCCTTCAAGTTCTTCTGATTTATTAAACTCGGTGAATGCTTTCAGGCGATCAAACGGCATTTCAGAATTGTTGTCAAGCGGAACTCTTTGCTCTATTTCACAAAGCAGATTGAGTGAACTAATTTCTCTTGGAAGTCTTGATAATCATGCTGGGTTTGATAAATATTTCAAATCCCAGTCAGAATTTAAATCAATGGGGGAGGTAACTTTTTCATCAAGTGATCAGAGGACACCTGATTATGTAGTAAATGAGGGGTGGGCAAAATCAACGGCAGGACACAGAGAAAATATCCTAAATAGTAAATGGCAGTACGGATGCGGGACAATGAATAGTTATTTTTCAGTCTTTAATCTTGCCTCCAAATAATCGTCTTATATTTAATCTCAAATTTATAAAAGAGGCTACAATTTGGGCCCTGAAGTAAAAAAGACATATTGACAGAATATAAATCCTTGCACATAATAAATCTTCCAAGGAAAGGGGGTGAAATATGATAAAAGGAATTGAAGGAATAAACTTTTTTTCATCAGATGCTGCGAAGCTTTCGGATTTCTATGTGAAAAAAATCGGTCTTAAGGTAAGCTTTGAAGGAATAATGGGTGAGCACGATGAATCAATTTATGTTTTTGAGATGAAAAGCGGAAGCAATCTTTATATTATAGACCACTCGGAGGTGAAAGGAAAAAACAAGAATCCGCAAAGGACTATAATTAATTTTGAAGTGGACGATATTAAAAAAGATGTCAGGAAGCTTAAAAAGGAGAAAGTCAAGTTAGTTCAGGATATATATCATGTTGAAGACTACGGATTTATAGCGACTTTTGAGGATCCGGAGGGTAATTATTTTCAGCTTGTACAAACTAAGTCAAGTTGATCCCTTGATTATTTTTTAAGAATATGCCTAAGATAGAAGAGAAAGGAGGTGATGAGGATGAAAGCGCTTCACATGGTAACCTTTACTCTTACAATTATAGGTGCATTAAATTGGGGATTGGTCGGTCTTTTAAATCTTGATGTTGTAGCTTTAATTTTGGGAGCAGGTTCAGGTCTGACAAAGCTTGTTTATGTTCTGGTAGGTCTTTCAGCGGTTTATATTGCTGCAACCCACATGAAGGACTGTAAGATCTGCAGTGCCAAGTAAGATGTTGTTATTGAGTTTATTTTAAAGCTCTGGAGCTGGAGGGGGTGTGATTATTTTATGAATGCAAAAATGAAAGAGTGTTTTACTCCCCATGTGTTAATACACAGTTTGTTTGGGCTTGGTTTGGGGCTTTTGATTGCGGTACTTATCCCGTCTTTGGCAAATGTTTGGATAGGAGTTGTGCTAATGGCAGTTTCGGTAGTTCTTGATTTTATGCGCAAAAGCTAGGGAGTCACGGAAGCGCCTTTTGAAGTTTTTAAAACTATCTTGAAGTCTGCCCTCATTTGAGCTATATCGTATCTTATCTTGGCAAATTCGCTTCTCACTTTTGCCAAATCTTGCCTTACCTCAACGAAAATAGGAGTTGCATCAGATGTTGATAAAGTTATAGAGGCAAGCTTTGTTTTGTCATTTAAAAGAGTTGTATTTATGGCTTGGATTCTTGAGGTCATATCATCAAGAAGCTGTTCTAAGCTTGACACATCTTTGCCTTCGTTTTTGAGGGTATCTATAAGATTTTGTATCTCATTTGATAAGGAGGATAAGTTTGTCGACAATTCCTCAAGAGTGCTTATTGCAATCGAGAGTCTGATTTTTGGGATAAAAATTTTGTAAACATAGTAGCTTGTAATAATGGTTTTTGTATCCTGTTTTGCAGTATCAATATCGGTATCTGCCTGAATTTTGGCTTTAAGTGCCGCTAGCCCATCTATAGATGCCTGAATCCCGGCCTTAAGAGTTGTTTTTTCTTCTGTCGATAATTTTTTGTCATTCTCAATTCTTGTCAAAAGTTTATTAAGATCATTTACCCTCTTGTCTATAAGTTTTCCTGCGGTCTCTTTGATTTTTGAAAGCCGCTTTTCTTGATTGTCAGCGGCTGTGCTTGCTTTCTTCTCGAGTCTTCCTATTTCTTTATTAATCTGTTCGCGGATTTTATCGACATTAAACTGAGCCGAGACAGTGGGAATAAAATTAAACCCTATTGCAAATGTTATAAATACAATTAAGATTTTCCTCATAAACCATTTATCGTGCTTAAATCTTCCTGTGTTTGCGTGGAAATATCTGCTTCTTCAGCTGCTTTAAGATCCTGATCTGCCTGATTTAACTGAGTCTCTATGTTTGATTCTGTTTGCTGTAGGGATGAATCAGCATTCTGTCTTGTAAGAGGAGCGGCCTGCTTTTCTTCTTGGAGATACTTTAAATTTCCCGGTCTTGATAGTAAAAGATACCCTCCGAGGGCCAGAATAAGTACTAGGATTCCTATTCCCCAATACAGAATCTTATTGGTCATAATATCTATATAACTTAAGATCAACGGATCTGTCAAGTTTTCCTTATCTCATACGAGTTTCTTATTAATCTTTGATGGAGGGTGGTATAATGGGGTTGCTGTGAAGATTTTTAGTTTAATCTCAAAATTTTTGCCGGAGCAGACAGCGTTTACGCATTGTGATATTCCCTGCGGAATTTATGATCCTCATAATGCACAAATGGCAGCACATACTGTTCTTCGCATGACAAATATGCTTGATGAATTAAAGCCCTCAAGACAAGAGCCGGATTTTGAAGAAAGAAAAAGAATTATATCCCAGATTGCAAGGTTAACTCGCGTTAAAGAAGAGCACGGGGAATTAGTCGAAGAAGAGCTTGGAACTTTGGAAAATGATTACTTCAAAGACGAGCATTTTAAAAAGTTTCCGAATTTGAAATCTCTAATTGAAGAGGGGGTTATGCTTTCTATCAAAACACGCCAAAATATAGATATCGATGCTGCAAAAAAATTGCTTGATGCTACTATGCAAATTGCTGAAATATTTTATAAAACAAAAAATTTAGAACCTGTACGCGTTTCTTCAGGCTATCCTACGGAAGGTGAAATTGTAAGCCACAAGTAGTAATTTTAAATTTTTAATTTCTAATTTTCATTCAAATCTAAATTTTTTAAATTTAAAGCATTCAAAATTGATTTCAAATTTCAAATTTCAAATTGAAAATTAAGAAGCATGTTTTCCCTTCTGGCTAGATTTCGAGTAGTTGGTCACAGCATGGAGCCCTTTTTGAAAAACGGGCAGACAGTTTTGGCAAGCCCTATCCCTTATATATTTTTAAAACCTAAGGTTGGAGATGTTGCAGTGTTTAAATATAAGGGCAAAACTTATATCAAAAGAATATCGAAGATAAAAAGTGACAGTTGTTTTTTAGAAGGAGATAATATTAAAGACAGTTTCGATAGTAAGAAAATTGGTTGGATATCTAGACAACAGATTATAGGGAAAGTTGTTTATAAATTTTAAATCCAAAATTACAAATTCCAAATAAATTCAAAATACAAAATACAAATATTAAACCGTTTTGGGTTTCGGTAATTTGAAATTAAATATTATTTAGGATTTGGTGCTTTGAGTTTGAGATTTTAGTTAGGATGCTTGAACTGATCTTATTATTGATAATTATTTTTCTGCTATTAATTTTATCTGCGGTTTGGCCGCCGGACAGCCCATGGGCGCCGTGGTGGAGAACAAATAGAAAAATTGCAAGAGAGATTTGTAAATTGGCCAAGATTACAAGGTCAGACCTTGTTTATGATCTCGGATGCGGAGACGGAACATTTCTTATAACAGCAGCAAAAGAGTTTGGGGCTAAGGGGGTTGGAATAGAGATTGATCCTCTGCGAGTTTGGATAGCAAGAATTAGGGTTTGGTTTAATAATCTACTAAATAAAGTTGAGATAAGACAGGAAGATTTTTTCAAGACCGATTTATCAAAGGCAACGGTTGTAGTAGTTTATCTTGTCCCCAAAGCTCTTGAAAAACTTTTGCCAAAGTTTAAGAAAGAATTAAAAAAAGGAACAAGGATCGTGAGTCGTAAGTATGAATTAGGAATTAAGAATTATGAATCAAGGATTAAGGATAATCTGTTTCTTTACAAATTCTAAGAGAGTTACTGTTTAGGTTTCTTTTTAATAATCAAACCAAGAGATACTATTACCAGAATGACTCCTAGAATGGATGCCCAAATGCTAGGTATGATCCCAAAAAGATATTCTGAGCCCCCGCATGGAGATTTGATGCATACAACTTCCGGCGCAGGGACTATGGAGAAAGCTATTAAAATAACGCCAACAATAAAGAGACCATATTCTTTTCTCATATAATTATATATATATATCATAAGGATAGCTATTTTTTAAATTTTAGAATAGCCCATCTGATTTTGTTGGCTACTTTATAAAGATTATATAAGACAGGATTGATAACTAAATCATAACTTCCCACAAATTCTACGGGTTTTCCGCCATAGCCTTGTTTAAATTTATTGAAGCCGTACCAAGGGTCTTTTGGATCAGGGTCGGACCCTAACGCTCCCCACATGTCAAATTTCGCAAGACCCAGTTTTTTACCAAATCTTATTGTTTCCCACATCATAAGATTACTTGCCATTGTTTCTCGATGTTCAGTTGATGACGCGCCGTAAGGATAGTAGAGAGTGTCTTTGAAGGTAAACAAGATCCAAGCGACTAAAGTTATTGGTTTTTTGTTCTTCGTTTTTCGATATTTCGCAAGTAGCAAATAGGCAGTTAAGCGATTAAAATTTTCCATTTTCCATTTATCATTTATCATTGATTTTCCATTTTCAGATTTCAAAATCTCCCACATTTTTTTATGGTAATCTTGAGTGTGGGCGTAGAATTTTTGTCTTCTGGTAGTTTCCTCGGTTAATTTTAAATAAGCTTTAAAAGCTTCATCTGAATCATACTCAATAACTTCGACTCCGTGTTTAAGTGCTACTTTTATGTTGTAACGGGTCTTAGGATGCATTACTTTTAACAATTCATCTTCACTCTTTGTGAGATCTAGAATGAAAGTATATTTTGTAAAGAGAGGATGCGCTGCAGGCACCATGCCTAAATTTGAAATTTGAAATTTTAAATTTGAAATTTTCTCAACATTTGGCTCGAGTTGGATCAAGATGCAGTGATTTTCTTTACCGATTTTTTTAAGTTCTTCGACAAGTTTTTTATCGGGCAACTTTCCTTTTGGCAGATAACCAATAGTCCACGGAAGATAGGGAATTTTATGAATTGTAAGTTGAAAATCACCGCCTCTTATAACTTTAATGCCTGTTTTTTCTCTGAATTTCCCCCATTCGTAGCTTTGGAGCGGGTGATTCACGTTTTTGTTAAAATCCTGAGGCTTCATAAAAATTCCGAAGAATCTTCTGTCATTAACCTAATGTTTTGCGAAATAACTTTCTCGGGCAATTCCAAAATGAACCTTGAAACAATATTTGAAGTTCTCTGGCCGAAAAATAACCTTCTCCTTGAATATGTCAGGAATAATTTTTCTTCAGCTCTTGTCATCCCTACATAGCAAAGCCTTCTTTCCTCCTCAAGTTCATTCCTGTCCATAAGACTTCGGGAATGCGGAAAAAGCCCCTCTTCCATGCCTACCATAAATACTGCGTGAAACTCAAGCCCTTTTGCAGCATGAAGTGTCATCAGATTAACCGCATCCTTTTTTTCTCCGTTTTTGGGATGGTCGGGCAAATACTCTTGTTCAACCAAGGAAACATTTTCCAAAAAGGTAGTTAAATCGGGAAACTCTATTGCAACTGAGCGAAGCTCCTTTATATTCTCAAGCCTTTGTCTTTCTTCCTCGTCCTTCTCATCATACAAAGATAGATAATCGGTTTTTACAAGAATAAGATCAAGGATTTCAATTGTTTTGAGATTTTCAGTTTTGGGAAGAAATTCTTTCTGAAATTCTTCAAATTTCTTAAATCTTCCCTTGCCAAGTTTTTCTATTCTTTTGAAGGATATCTTATCTTTGGGATTTGCCAAAAGCCTTAAGTATGCCAAAACATCTTTTATTTCGCGCCTTTCATAGAATCTTGTTCCTCCGATAAGAATATAAGGGAGTCCTTTGTGAAGAAAAACCTCCTCAATTGCCCTTGATTGCGCATTGGTTCTATAAAGAACTGCAAAATCTGAAAATTTTAGATCTCTTTTTTTATATCCTGTTTCCATTATTTGATTGACTATAAATTCTGCCTCATCGTGTTCGTTTAGGGCTTCATACAAAACTACATTTTCGCCTTTTGGATTTTCCGTCCAAAGTTCCAAAACGGGATGGGAAGTATTTTTGGAAATTACGGATCCTGCGGCATCAAGTATTTTCTGGGTCGATCTGTAATTTTGGGAAAGGGAAAAAGTTTGTGCATCTTTAAAATCCTCCCTAAACTTAGTAAGATTTTTAAAATCTGCTCCGCGCCAACTATAAATGCTTTGAGAGAAATCTCCCACTATGCAAACATTGGGGGATCCAGATTCTCCCGAAAGCATTTTTGTCAAAATAAACTGGGCGTGGTTTGTATCCTGATACTCATCAATTAATATGTATTGAAATTTATCCTGATATTTTTTAAGAATTTGAGGATTTTCATCAAAAAGATAAATAGTTTTTAAAATTAAATCATCAAAATCCAAAGCATTATTTTCTTTGAGAGTCTTTTGGTAAACAGGATAGATTCTAGCAACTGTTTCCTGAAAGTAGCCGTGGGCATAACTTGTATATTCTACATCTGTAACAAGCTCGTTTTTTGCCTCTGATATTGTCGAAAGAACAGATGAGGGTTTAAAATCCCGAAAAGATATATCCAAAATTCGCATAGCTTCTTTTAAGGCCTCGGTCTGATCCTGCTCGTCATAAATGACAAAATTTGGGGGAATGCTGATGTGAATTCCATCGCGTCTTAGGATTTTACTTGAAAGAGAATGAAAGGTTGCAACCGTAGGAGACGTAGGAACAAGTTTCTGGATTCTTCCCCGCATTTCATTTGCGGCTTTGTTGGTGAAGGTGACCATTAAGATATTCTCAGGATTAATTCCCAACTCTTTTATTAGATAAACAACCTTGTAGGTAAGGACTCGGGTTTTTCCTGAACCTGCTCCTGCGAGAATTATGGAAGGTCCCTGTGCATGTTTGACTGCTTCTTGCTGCTCTCGGTTTAAATCCTTGAGAAAGTCTTCACCCATAATCTATAATAGATAAACTGCTTATTGATTTTAACATATGACCCTTCGACTTTGCTCAGGCCATCGGCTCTGAGGCTCAGGCTCGAAGAGATCATACTGAGTATACCGAATGTATGAAAAAACTTTTTATTATAGCTAACTGGAAATCCAACAAAACAATCAATGAGGCAGAGGAATGGCTTGAGGAAATATCAAATATCAAATATCAAATATCACATATAGAATATAAAGAAATCATACTTTGTCCCTCGTTTACTCTTCTTCCAAATCTTAAATCATATATTGTAAATCATAAATTGCCATTCAAGCTTGGCGCTCAGAATGTTTCTAAATTTAGAGAAGGAGCTTATACAGGAGAAGTAACAGCACAAATGATAAGCGGATTAGTTAAGTATTGTATTGTTGGTCATTCTGAAAGAAGGAAATATTTTAATGAGAACGATGATGATGTTATTGAAAAAATAAAGCTTCTTTTGGAATACAAAATCATGCCCATTCTTTGTATTAGCGATTTGTCACAATTGGACTCTTATGTTAATAGAGGAAGACAAATTATAGGAAGATCTGAGGAAATATTGTTTGTTTATGAGCCCCCCGATGCGATTAGCGGCGGAGGAGAATACAAACCTGATTCTCCGGAAGATTCAAATTTGTATGCTGGTAAAATAAAAGAACGGATTGGGGAAATAAAAATTCTATATGGTGGAAGTGTAAATTCAGACAATGTTGCCTCTTTTTTCTCCCAGCCAAACATAGAGGGTGCGTTAGTAGGACAGGCGAGTCTTGATCCACGAGAATTCGTAGAAATTATAAAGAATGCGTAAAAATAAAAATCCCCAAAAAATTATTTTGCTGATCTTAGGAATTATAATTTTGTTTTTCGCAGGGCAAGCTGTTTTTAAAATTGCAAAGTTGTCTCCTTTTCTGTTTCAGCTGTTATTCAATAGAGAAATAGATCTTAAAAAGACTGACCATAATGTAAATGTTCTTCTCTTGGGCATTGGTGGCGGAGCTCATCAGGGGCCCAATCTAACCGATACAATAGTTTTTGCAAGTCTTTCTTCAGGGGGGGATAAAATTGAACTTATTTCTATTCCAAGAGATCTTTGGGTGCCTGATATAACTGGGAAGGTAAATACGGCTTATTCCAAAGGAGAGGACAAGAGAAAAGGAGGGGGCTTGGTATTGGCAAAGGCGGCTGTTAGGAAAGTAATTAATCAGCCAATTGATTATGCCCTTCTGATAGATTTTGACGGATTTGTTAAGGCTGTTGATCTGGTGGGAGGTCTTGATGTTGATGTTGAGCGGTCATTTGATGACTACGAGTATCCGATAACAGGAAAGGAGGATGATCCGTGCGGGCACTCAGAGGAGGAGCTTAAGGAGTTTGCAACAGCATCGTCTCAGCTTAAAGCCTTCCCTTGCCGTTATATGCATATCCGTTTTAGTAAAGGCTTTCAGCGTATGGATGGCAAAACCGCTCTTATGTTTGTTCGATCCCGTCATGGACAAGGGGAGGAAGGGTCAGACTTTGCAAGAAGCAAAAGGCAGGAAAAAATCATAAAAGCTTTTAAAGATAAAGTTTTTTCTCTTCAAAGCTTGGTAAATCCTGCAAAGGTTATAGGTCTATACGATATTCTTAAAGAAAGCATAGATACCGATATAAAAGAAAAAGAGTTTGACGATTTCATAAGACTTTTTAATAAGATGAAAAAAGCAAAAACTGAAAGCATTGTCATTGATATAGGAAACCAGCAAAAACAAAGAGCAGGGCTTTTGGTTCACCCCGATTTATCAGAAGAATATAACTTCGAGTGGGTTCTTATACCGAGAGTCGGCAATAGTAATTTTTCCGAGATTCAAAAATATATTGATTGTGAAATTAAGACCGAGAATTGCCCAGTCTCTATAAAGCCCCAAAGTTAAATAACAATGGAAAAAATTTTAAGAGAATACAAGAAAATACCCCCACTGTTAAAATTATTCCTAATACTTATTTTACTTATTCGAATATTTTTATTTACTCAACCAAGTTTTAAAATAGATATGAATGATTGGCAAGCATGGGCGACTAGGCTTGTTGACGTAGGTCCTCTTAATTTTTATACATCCAATTTTTTTGCGGATTATTTACCTTTTTACTATTTTTTGTTGTGGGTTCTTTCAGAGATCTTTATTGTGATTTTTGGCAAAGCTGCTATTTTTTCAATTACTTTCGAAATCTACATAAAAGTTATCAGCAATATCTTTGATATTTTAACGGCATATACAATTTTTGTCATTATAAATAAATATTCAAAGAAATGGGCTACGGTAGGCAGCCTTCTGTATTTGGTTAATCCAAGCACTGTTTTTAACAGTTCTGTTTGGGGACAAATAGATGCAATCCCCACTTTTCTATTTATATACTCCCTTTATCAATTGGAAGAGAGACGTAATATTAAACAGTGGTCAATAGCAAATACATTGTCTTTTCTTATAAAACCCTTAAATTTATCGGCTTTTCCGATTATTTTAATTAGATTGATAAAAAGTTTTTCGGCAAAAAAAAATGTGTCCGCATTATTATTAACTTTTCTTGTTTTTTTTCTTATTTCTGTTCCATTTTTTCCAACGGACCCAATTTTTGGAGGATTTAAACACTTTCTTAGCGCGGTTAACACTTATCCTTACACTTCTATTAACGCATATAATTTTTGGGCTTTATTTGGTTGGTGGAAGCCGGATACTACTATGTGGTTTAACTTACCATACCATACTTGGAGTTACATTTTATATGTATTTGTTCTCTGTATTATTCTTGTTCCTTATTTAAGAAAAAAGGTAAGAATAGGAACACAGCTAGATTATTTTGCCAGCGCACTGTCTTCATTTGGGTTCTTTTTGTTTTTGACCCGCATTCATGAACGTCACTTGTTTCCAGTCTTTGCGTTACTTATTATTTCAGCGTGTATTTTAAAATCAAGAATTATAATAGCAAGTTACATTATACTTACAATTGTAAATTTTATTAATCTCTTTTATTCATATTATTACTACAACGTTATCTACAATAACCCTATAGCTTCGAAAAACATTCTCTTTGACATATCCTCAAGTTATAAATTGATTTTTTCTATAATTTCACTTACTGTTTTTGGTATTATGATTGTAGTTTATTTTAAAAATCAACGGTTATTTATTAAAAATAAGCGATATGTTAAAAGTAATCACATTAAAAGTAAAACACCTAATTAAAGAAATCTTAAGCAAAACAAACTGGCTTCCCGAAATTATAATTTTTGCCTTTGCATTTTTTACCCGCCTCCTAAGATTAAATGTACCAAGTACTTATATGTTTGACGAAGTTTACCATGCTTTTACCGCAGAACAAATGTTCAAGGGCAATCCGGCTGCGTGGGAATGGTGGAACACTCCTCCGAAAGGATTTGCGTATGAATGGACGCATCCACCTTTAGCTAAAGAATTTATGGTAATTGCAATGTCTATTTTTGGAGATAATGCTTTTGCATGGAGATTTTTTTCAGCCCTTTTTGGTTTTGGCGTAATAGTTCTTATTTACTTAATTAGTTATAAACTTTTTAAAAACCGTTTAATTGCATTATTTGCGTCTCTTACCGCTTCTTTAGATGGTTTGCTTCTTGTTATGTCGCGTATTGCAATGAACGATATGTATCTTTTATTTTTTATTTTGCTCGCTTTCTTATTTTTCTTATACAACCGAAAATTTTTAATGGGCTTGTCGTTGGGACTTTCTATCGCTTCAAAATGGACTGGACTCTTTGGAGTAGAAATAATCGGCATAATATATATAGGTGAGCTTATTTTAAAGCTTAGGAAAAAAAATATTTCCAAAAGAATCGCTATTAAAAATTTAATAGCAGCGCCTTTATTCTTTTTAATTATTCCCTTGCTTGTTTATTTAGCTGTTTATTTGCCATTTTTTACCGGAAAACATACTCCTCCCGGAAACAACCCGTCAGTTTTTAACACGGAAACTTTTATTGGCTTGCAGAAACAGATATATTGGTACCATACACGTCTTAAGGCACATCATCCATCCCAATCAACCCCGGCTCAATGGGTATTTGATCTTCGTCCGGTTTGGATTTATGTAGATTACAAAGATAATACGATCGCCAGTATTTATAACTTGGGCAACCCGCTTTTTATGTGGTTTGGGTTAGTATCAGTTATTTTTCTTCTCTTTGAATTCATTAGAAAAAGGACTTTAGGCATCGCAGTAGTTCTTATTGGATATTTTGGGTTTTTTCTGCCATGGGTTGGTTCTCCGAGAATTATGTTTTATTATCATTATATGCCGGCAGTTCCGTTTTTGGCAATTGCAACGGGTTATGTTCTTAATAAACTTTTGTTTCAAAAAATCGGTAAAGCATTCGTAATAACTTTTCTTTCTCTGTTGTTAGTTTTATTTGTTTATTTCTTTCCTTTGTGGACGGCAATTCATATACCTCGGTGTATAAATCCTCAGGGATGCACCAGTTGGTACGATTCTTATTTTTGGTTTACGAGCTGGAAGTAGGTTAAAGTTTATTAATTAAATTACCCAGGTATTTAGAAAGTTAATCATTATAACTCCCCAAAGGTTGATTAAGATACTAATTAAGAGAAGAAAATAAACAATTTTCCCCGGCTTTTGACCTATTCCTAGAGCAACTAAGATGATTATAAAGGGCATAAAATCTTGAGCAAGCCGATAGCCAAATTGAGAAAAGCCGGCTTCTGCCCAAAGAGATATCATAAAAAAAGTGGTAATAATTGCGGTCCAGCAGGCAAACATTAAAAGAGTTTTTTTTGCCCTAAAAATTAAAATAATCGCGGGGGAAGTAAACCAAATTGCCATTCCATATAGGGATGGAATTACATAAGGCCAGGAGTTTTGGATTTTCGGTAATCTCAAGAACATTACGTCTATATGTTTTGGTATATTTGCAAAGCTTAATAATCCTTTTCTCATTGCTTCTGTTTTTTGTAAATCGGGTACCATTTCATAGGGAGAAAGAGGGCTAATTTTTTGAAACCTTAAATAATTATAAATTCCGTCGAGAAAAACAAAAAAACCTATTCCAAGAGCTAAAATTATGAGATTTTGGAATGAATCTTTTTTAAGAGGCCAGAATTTCCCTTTCATATAAAAAAGAAAGAAGGGAAGAGTAAAAATTATCGTTGACCTTGACCAAAAACTTGCTCCCAAAAGTAAGCCTATTAAAAGCAATCTTTGTTTACCAAAAGTTTCTCTTATGGCCAGCAAAAGAAAAAAGATTGCAACAATGTGAGCCAAATACCAGGCAGAGCCGATACTGGATAAAAACCAATAGTTTGTTCCAAATGCAAAGAAAACCGTAGCAATGAGTGCTGTTTTAGTAGTTATTTTTATTCTTGTGAGAAGGCTATATAATATAACCGGATTTATACTTCCAATAAGTATAGAAAAAATAGTTTGAGAAATACCTGCACCTAAAAAAATAACAAAAGGTACAAGTAACACTGCTGGCATAGGGGGATAGACAACGAAATATCCCCCTCCTATTGGAATTAATTCACTTAACCATGAGGGGTGTTCTGTGAGATAAAGTCTATGATTAATAAAAGCATATGCAAGTCTTGTAAAATAATCAAAATAAGTATTTTTTGGAGAAGTAATAAAATAGATAAAAAACGTAATTATAAATATTAAAAAAAATATTAAAAAAACATTAAGTTTGTTTTTTCTCATAAATTGTAAGAATACTGGAAGATTATACACGCTTTTTATTTAGATTTTAAGTAAAGTTTAAAATCGATACCAGGTTTATAAGGTGGGCAAAAGAGCGACTCCCGCAATTGCTATCCTCATAAGGAAGAAGCGCCCCTAGACAGAAGTAATATAAAGAAACCTAAAACAGAAAGTCCTACGCCCAATATTCCCAAAAGCAGAGCAGATGAGTTTCCGGGAGGAGGTATTGTGGGAGAGGGGACAATTGTCACTTGAGGTGGCGTTGTTGGAGTCGGAGTTATGATCACTGTTGTAGGAGTAGGTTGCATAGTCGGGGTGGGTGTTGGAGTGATGGTTACCACAGGGGTAGCAGATGGGGTAGCTGCCTCTGCAACTTGTGTTCCTGATTCAAAAATAGTAAAGGACTGAGTAATTGTTCGCAATATTCCCCCCGCATCTCTGGCAATTATTGTAATAGTATGAACTCCTGGAGAAAGGGGTAAGGAGGGTCTAAAGCTCCAATTTCCTCTAAGGTCCGCGGTAACCTGTGTTCTTATGTTTTCATCGGAGTGAATAACTATTTCAATAGAACTTTGCGGGACAGCAGTGCCGGTAAATTTGGGTTGATTGTCGGTGAATGTCTGATTTTCCTTGGGGATTGAAATTTTTGGCATTGGGGAAGTTTGTCCCTGAAGATCTAAGGATGAAAAAATACTTGCCGCGGATTGAGTAGCTTCGGGTAAGTTTTCGGAAGTAAAATCATATTCATTCCCTAAACCTATGTCGGGAAGAGCGCCTGATGGAGGAATATTAAATCTCACATTTGACGACTCTTTTTGCCCCTCAACCAACATGCGAAAGGGAGTTTGCTCTGACAAACTATAATAGGAAGACATGTCCTTGCCTCTTAATAAATTAAGAAGAATAGAATAGGTGCCGTCTTCTTTTACTAAGGTTGATATAGTGTTTGTTTCATCTGCCGATATATAAACTAAGGCTTCTCTTGTGGATGAATCGGGAAAAAGAATTTTTCCGCTTATTAATTTATCCTCTTCTCCAAGACGCGGAATAGGAGAGACTGTCTGAATTCTATACAAAGATCCATCTTGGGTAAATGTTTCTCCCCCGGAGTTAATTGACAAGTAGTACGTTGTTTGAGGCTCCAAATTCTTAACTGTTATATAGTGAATCGAAAAGTTTGATACTGTTCCGTTTTCATCCCGATCGTCAAGCGTTATTTGTGAAAGATCTTGATCCCTGCCGTAATTGACAGAACCTACAACTTTATTCGCTGTTGTATAGGATACTGTAAAAGAACTGTCTGTGATATTTGTTATTCGGACATTGTGAGGATCTTCGGAGGGTCCTGCTTTTGTTGTAAACAATACGCCCGTTTTAATAAGGTATGTTGTTATTCCAATGCCTATAGTTATAAAAAGTATTCCAAGAAGCGTTGGAATTCTTTTTTGCCAGATTGTATTTCTCATGGTGTTTCACCAGCTTGTTCTTGATCGGGATTTGTTGCTGGTTCTTCAGGAGGTGTCAGAGAGCTCTCGGAAGCTTCCCTTCCTTCCCAAAGAGGAACAATTGCATCTCTTTCCTTTATCAGATTTATAATTTTTGTATCAAAAGTTGGATTTATGGGAGCTATTTTCTCTGCAACTTTTTCTGAGATTGTTGAAGCAACCGAATTATGGTAAATGCTGAATCCCACCCAGGCAATTATTAAAACGAACGTTGATATGGAAAGAAAAAGAAGATCTCTTTGTTTCATAATCACTCTTTAAAATATGCAGTCCCTTTGATTCCTATCTGCAAAAGATTTTCCTGATTAATCTTTTTACCAACCGAAATAGTATCAAGGGATATTACCCTCTGCATATTTCCTAAAGATGAAAGAAAATCAAGAGTATCCTTGAAGGAACCTTGTCCCTGAATAGTAAAATGAAAAGATATGTACTCTTTTGAACTTCTGTCTTTATTTATTGCTTCAACTTGAAAAGTCTGGGCATTCTCAATTTTTATATTAGAGTTTTGTGCCAGAGCCTGTATTTGACCCATAAGAGTTGGAGCTTCAGGCTCTTTGGGAATTGCCGCAAAAACAATTGGTATATCGCTCTCAAGTAAATTATATTTTTGGGAGAGTGAGGAAAGATTGATGATTTTTCCTTGGAGTTTCTCATCAACAAATTTACTGTCTGATAATTGTTTTCTTAAATTTGCAATTGTTGAAAGAGTCGGATTTATTGCAAAAAGAGAGAAAAAAGAAAGAGCCAATAGCGAAAGCACAATGGTTGAAATTCTTTGAGTCTTCTCCCTTTTAATATCCGGGATAAATTTAAGGTATTTGTTTGCCTTTACTCCTCCAAGAATGTTTTCTATGCTTAGTTTCATTTTCACTTCTTTAAATCGGCTGTAATATTAACCGTAATTACAGCACTTGAGAGCCGATTGTCTATCTTATTTATACTTATACTTTCTACATTTTGATAGGTCTTTAAGGAATCAACGAAAGATTTTAGTGAAGATATAAATTGAAAATTTGCGTCAACGCTTATTCTGTTTTCTAAAATATCTACTCGATTAAAACTCATTCCCGAAGGAGCAAATCCAATAATATCTTCAAGAATTTTTACCTTTCTATTGGCTGAATCAGAAAAAGCCGAAGTTATTGAAAGTCTTCCCTGCAGGTCTCTATATGTGTCTTCCTTATTTTTTAAAAAAGAAACAATAATTCCTTTCTGTTTTATTTGGGAATGAAGATCAATCAGCTGACGATCCAGAGTAAATCTATAAATAAATGCTGAAAGTGCAATTATTTCTGTTAGAATTACAACGAGGCGTCCTATTGTTAGTGCCCAACTTATAAATCTATCAAAGAATTTTTCTTCCCTATCCTTTAAAAGATTGAGAGAGGGATAAAATTTTTTAGGCATTACAACTTTAGTCTAGGGATTTTCGGGGGTTTTGTCAAAGATAAACTACGCCTTTTTTGCCTTGGATTTTTTTGTTTTTTTGGAAGCTTTTGGTAAAGCTTTCTTTGGAGTTTTCAGGGCAAGAAGTTTTGAAAGTTTAGATTTAATTCTTGAGGCCTTATTTTTATGAATCAATCTCTTCTTTGCTGCCTTATCAACTAATTTTATTGCCTCTTGTATTGTTTTTTCAGAGGGATTTTTTTTGACTCTTTTTAATTTTGTCTTCAGAAGCTCTTCAAACTTTTTGTTTTGTTCTCTTCTCTTTCTGTCTTGTTTTAGCTTCTTTTTTGCACTTTTTGTTACTGGCATGCGCAGATTTTACCATGCTATACTATAAAACACAATGGCTCGCAATATTCTCGCAACAGGCCTCAACTTACTTCTTAGAAGACAAACAAACATTTTAACAGCAGCTTTTATAATAATGGCAACAATAGTTCTGTCTCAGATTTTAGGGCTTGTCAGACAAAGGCTTCTTGTTGCAATATTCGGAGCTTCTAACACTTTGGGAGTCTATTTGGCTTCATCAAAACTTCCCGATTTTCTTTTCCAGCTGATCATAGCAGGTGCCCTTTCCTCTGCTTTTATTCCGGTCTTTTCTGATTATTTGGGGAAAGGCGAATATGATAAGGCTCATAGAATAGCCTCGAGCCTTCTTACCTTTGGTCTTATAGCTTTTTCTGTTCTTGCGATTGTTCTTTTTATTTTTTCTTACAATTTTTCAAAAATTTTGGCTCCCGGTTTCAATAATGAACAGCTTGTTCTTATGGCAAATTTAATGAGAATAATAATAGTAGGGGAGCTTCTTTTTATAGTAGGAAGTTTTTTCTCGGCAGTTCTTCAGTCATATAATCATTTTTTTATTCCAGGCATCGCATCTGCCTTATATAACTTAGGGATCATAATAGCAATAGTGACCTTATATCCTGTGGCCGGAATTTTCTCCGCTGCCTATGGTGTAATTCTAGGAGCTCTTATTTTTGTTTTGATTCAGATTCCTCTCGTGAAAAGCGTTAAATTTTCCTTCCATCCTGTCTTTTCTTTTAGGGAGAAAGGAATTGCCCAGATTATAAAGCTTATGTGGCCAAGAACTTTATCAATTGCAATTTTTCAGCTTGGGACAATTGTTACGGTTACTCTGGTTTCTTTTCTGTCCGATCCGGGAAGGAAATACGTTATTTTTGACTATGCTCAAACTCTTTCATTTGCCCCAGTCGTTTTGATAGGGCAGGCAATAGCGCAGGCTGCCTTTCCTGTTCTATCGCGAGAAAAAGATAAGATTGAAGATTTTAAAACAACTTTTCTAACAAGTTTTAATCAAATGCTATATCTAATTTTGCCAATTTCTGTCCTTCTTTTGGTGTTGAGAATTCCAATCGTGCGTCTTGTCTATGGAGCATCGCAGTTTGATTGGCAGGCAACGGTCTTAACCGGAAAAACCGTTGCCTTCTTCAGTATTTCAATTTTTGCACAATCTTTAATCTATTTGGTTTCCCGCGGGTTTTATGCTCTCCATGATACCAAGACACCTCTTCTTGTCGGGGCTTTGACAACCTTTCTTATGATAGGAATGGGTTGGCTCTTTATATTTGTTTATCACGCGGGAGTCGAAAGTCTTGCAATTTCTTTCTCTATAGCATCAATATTAAATTTGTTGATATCCCTCATTATTTTTGATATCAAAGTCGGAGGATTTAAAAAATTTGAATTTTTGTTCTCAGTTTCAAAAATTTTCTTTGCCACTTTTTTTACAGGTTTTGCTCTTTATATTCCCATAAAACTTTTGGATCAGCTGGTTATTGATACTACTCGGACAGTTAATCTTTTGATTCTGACAGGAATTTCTTCTTTTGCAGGTTTATCTCTTTACCTTTTTCTAACCTGGCTTTTTGATGTTAAGGAGGCCTCAACATTCCTTCTTATTTTTAAAAGAATAGGAAATTGGAGAGAAATTCTATCAAAATCCGAAGAAACTCTCGACGGCACAAGGTTTAAAGTTTGATGAGCTTAACATCAAATAATAAAAAACAAATAAAAATTGCGTTTGTTGGGACAAGCGCTACGGGAAAAACTACTCTTCTTTGGAAATACAAAAAAAGAATGGGCAAGGATTCTTCCGTAGCTTTTGTCCATGAGGCAGCCCGTGATTTTTTTAAATCAAATTCACACATTAGAGAAAGATTTGGTAGGAAAGCCCAAGGTAAGGTGCAGTCCATAATGCTTGCAAGAGAACAAGAAGCACACAAATCAGGAGCAAAGATAATTTTCTGCGATAGGTCTGTAATAGATGCAGTGGTTTATGTAAAATCCACAGGAAATATAAAAGGAGCAAATGAATTATTGGAAAGAGTTAAATTTTGGCTCCCCACCTACCATAAGTTTTTTCTTTTGGATCCTGCTGGTATCTCATATGAAAAAGATGAAGTCCGGCAGGAAGATGAAGATACAAGACAAGCTTTTCACAACGCATTTTTAGAGTTTTTTAAAGAATCTCAAATTCCATTTGAATTATTAAGCGGAACTCTCAAGGAAAGAATTAAGAGAATCGATAAAATGCTGAGCGTGATATAATCCTCGCTCTCTGATATAATTTTCCCACTATGAATAAAAAGAGTTCTGTTGATGATTTCAAAATATATTTCGAGGAAGAAGATATCGAGATCTATTCTAAAAAAATAATCGAATAATTTTTAAAAGAAGATAAGCTTTCTTCTGAATGACTTGTTTAAGTTTTAGTACCCCATATTTAAAACTTCCAATGAAGTAATTTAATCTAATGATTCAGATCATTAGATTTACAGATTAAATATTAATTCATCACGTTTGCATCTAGGTTTGGTATAATTCTTGCTATGGATCAGAATCACATTCGGAATTTTGCGATTGTAGCGCATATTGATCACGGGAAGTCAACACTTGCTGACCGAATCATGGAAATTTGCGGTGCCATTCCCCAGAAACATGAGGAGCAGATTTTGGACAGTCTTGAGCTTGAGAGAGAACACGGGATTACTATTAAACTTAAAGCAATAAGACTCCAATACAGAATTCAGAGTTCAGAATTTAGAGTTCAGAATGAAAATAAAAAAATTATAGATTCTGAATTATACATTCTAAATTTAATAGATACTCCCGGGCATGTTGATTTTTCCTACGAAGTTTCAAGATCTCTTGCCTCTGTTGAAGGAGCGATATTAGTTGTTGATGCGACACAGGGAATTCAGGCTCAAACTCTTTCGAATTTCAATCTTGCAATGAATGCCAACCTTACCCTTATTCCTATTGTCAATAAAATCGACATGCCTTCTGCAAATATCGAAAAGACAATTTTTGAACTTATGGATTTGGGATTTAAAGAAGAGGAGATAATAAAGGTTTCAGCAAAGACCGGAGAAAATGTAAAAAATCTTTTAGATGAAATTGTCAAAAAAATTCCTCCTCCCGAATCTTTGACTCTTGACTCTAATCTCTCTGTATTGATTTTTGACTCAAGCCTTGATCCTTATAAAGGAGTAGTTGCAACAGTTAGGCTTTTCGGCGGATCACTAAGAGTAGGAGATGAAATTTCTTTTCTTGCAACAAAGGCAAAAGGAAATGTTTTGCAGGCGGGCTTTCTTACTCCCAAGCCTTACTATACTCAGGAGTTAAAGGAAGGAGAAGTAGGTTTTATTGTCACAAATATAAAGGATTTATCAGTTGTCAATGTAGGCGATACAATAACTCAGGAAAAAAATCCTGCCCTCCCTCTTCCGGGGTACCAGAACCCAAGGCCAGTTGTGTTTTTATCCTTTTTCCCAACAGATTCCAGAGATTTCCCAAAGCTTAAAGAAGCATTTGAAAAATTAAAACTCAATGACGCTGCGCTTTCCTATTCTCCCGAATCCTCAATAAGTTTAGGACAAGGTCTTCGCGTAGGCTTTCTTGGACTTCTGCATGCTCAGATTACACAGGAAAGACTTGAGCGTGAGTACGGTCTTGATATTATCGCTGCCTCACCTTCCGTTAACTTTATTATTGACGGAAAAATCATCAATAAGCCTTCCGAATTTAGTCCAAGCCCACAGTCTCAGATAAAGGAGCCGTATGCGAAGATTACGATCTTCGCTCCCCAAAAATATTTCGGACAAATAAATGAGTTGGTTTACAGTAAACGGGGGACAATTGAAAACTCCGAAAGCATAGGAGCATCTCAAAAGATTGAAGCAGTTATTCCTCTTCTTGAGATATTGATAGGTTATTATGATGACTTAAAATCTAAAACATCCGGGTATGCTTCTTTTGATTTTGAAATTTTAGATTACCGTCCGGCCAAACTGGTAAAGCTTGATATTCTTGTAAATTACGAGCCGGTTGAAGGTTTATCTCAGGTGATTCCGACTGAAAAAGCAGATGAATTCGGAAGAAAACTTGTTGCAAAACTTAAAGAAGAAATCCCCCGTCAAAATATTCCGATTCCCATACAGGCTGTTATTAATTACGCGAAAATAAAAGGGGGGATTGGTGGAAAAATTTTGGCACGAGAGACAATCCCTGCTTATCGAAAAGACGTAACGGCAAAATTGTACGGAGGAGATGTTACAAGAAAAACGAAGCTTTTAGAAAAGCAGAAAAAAGGAAAAAAGCGGATGAAAAGATTTGGTCAAGTAGAAATCCCCCAAGAAGCCTTCCTGGCAGTTCTTAAGATTTAATTAAAGAGCAAGAAGAATTACCCCTCCTATTATCGTAAGAAGTATTCCAATTAGTCCTATTCCGACTATGGTTTCCGAAGGTCCCGAAGGCTCAATTGTAGGAGTAGGTGTTGCTAAAACAGGAGGAGATGTTCCTCCTGTGCCTCCTGCGATTACTGTAATTGTCTGACTGCATGTTACAGAGTTACTGGTTGCGCCGCTGTTGTCTGTCAGGGTTGCCGACGTTGTAAATGTCCCGGCTGTATTATAAATATGAGAGACTTGGGCATTTACAGTATTTGTTCCTATTCCCCCCCCTTGCGTTATATCTTGCACTGTCCCATCTCCAAAACTAAAGTTTACTTTTGTAATCGTGCCATCAGAGTCGGTCCCAGAAGCCGTGAATGTCAGGGAATAGGGGGCAGTTCCCGAGGACGATCTGTCAAGGACAAGACTTGAGCAAACAGGGTTTTGGTTGACCGGTCCTCCTCCTCCCGGAGCAGATGTCGGCGTGGGTGAACTTATTGTAGGGATTGGTATTGGGCTTGGAGTGGGAGTGGGAGTTGACGTGGGAGTTGGAGTTGGAGTAGGAGTAATGGCTGAGTCTCCGGTTATAGTTAAACGTGCAGGATTAACGGTTTTAAGTACATTAAGGTTTTCTTCTGCTCCCAAAGGATAAACAAGACTCTTGGTTTGATCAAAGGTGATCTCTGTCGGAATTGATCCAGTTGTCGCAAGGGCTTTGAAGGTTATTGTAGCCAGGGTAGTTTGGGAAGTTATAGCATTGGTGGTGTCTATCCCTGTTGAAAGATTTGCCGTTATCGTTCCGGGAGTATAGACAGGATCTCCTATAAGATCTAGGGGCCGCTCTGTATTTTTGACAAAAGCAGAAGCGCCTGTTTCAAGTTTGGTGGAATCGTAATTTATAACCAAAGTCAATACAGATACAAGATTTGTTCCCGGATTTACTACAATATCAAAGCTTACTGTTTGTCCGACTGCCGCAGTTTTAGTTGCCGGCATAACAGAGAGCGTAGTTGAAGGAGCGGCTCTTCCTCTTAATTCCTGCTGTTTCTGAACAAGATAAATAGTAAGAGGGATTGCAATAAGGAGAATAACTGCCAAACCTACGAGGATAAGACGTCTTGGCGATAATGACATATTTTGACCTGAATTTATCGTACAAAAGAAAGAAAGTTATGTCAACCCCGATTAGATTGAAGCCGACACGTTTCTACTATAGGTTATTGACAAGTCAACTTATAGTATGATATAAACCAACCCTATGTCACTAAGACATGCAGAAAGAGAACTAAGTAGAATGGGGATAAAAGGAATTGCTAGGGCAATTTCTGGCTTAAGACAGGAGCTTTTAGATAAGCATGGTATTTCTGATGTTCCGCTACCTGAAGGCAAAGGAGAAAAAGAAAAAGTAGAGTCTTACCCACCTGACCCCCTAGATCTTCTGAGACGAGCGGCTCAAGAACTCAACAGAAATCCCTTTAGTCCTGAGAAAGTTACCAACTTCCAAAAGGCTTTTTGGCAAGTTCCAAGAGGAGAAGAAGGTCTCACTTTTGATATTGCACCATGCAGCGCAACTGAAGAACGATTAAAAAAACCTTTTGCCGACATCAAGGGAATAGAACTCTCCCCGTTTACAATCGGTATACCAGAAGAACTTAAGGGAAAAGAAGGTCTCATAACGCTTGGTAAGATGTTCCCCGAATTGGAAAACTACAGTGTCCGAGAAGGCACCCCAATAGAAGATGAGTTTGATAGAACGGGGTATATTAGAGTTGAAGGTGTCATTGATTCCCCAAACCTTGACACAAACGAAGACCAACTTAGGAAACATTTTGAGTTGCAGGGGACAAGAGGACAGAGACTCATAACTTATGCTATTTTCTCAAGACAAATGGAAGTTCTAGATGGTAACTATCTTGACCAAGGTTCTACATGGTCACGTCTGCTGGGGTCGCGCATTGACGGTAGGGTGGTCTATGCCTACTGCTATCCGTATGGCTACCTGTATGTCTTTCGGGGTCTGTATCCGCAGAATCGCCATCCGGATTGGGGCGGTCGCTCTGAGGAAGTGTTATAAAACTTAATCCTTTAATACTTTATTCTTCTTAAATTTTTTAAACTTTTTATTTTTCTGCTATTATAGCAAAGAGAGTAGGTTAATGAATCCCGATTCAAGGATTGGGATCGCCGAAATTGTTGTTTTTCAACTCTGTGTCAGAATTTCAAAAATTAAGGTTTTTGAAAGAGTACGCAAGAAAAGCAAGACACTTCTTGTTCTGTGCTGGTGAAGGTGTCTCCGATTAAATCGGGACTTCTTCCAGATAAAATTCAATGGTGATTCCATTTAAAAGAAAAACCATGGTGATAAAGAAAGATGGCATAGGACAAAACAAAGCTGGGGTCGCGCAATGACGGTAAGGTGGTCAATGCCAACTGCAATCCGAATGGCAACCTGAATGTCAATCGGGATCTGAATCCGCAGAATCACAATCCGAATTGGGGCGGTCGCTCTGAGGAAGTGCCTTGCATCTCCTTATTTATAGGAGAGATTTTTTCCATCCTCCAAGCATTTTTCCAATTTCTTGGAGGTTTTCTTGAAGTTCTAAATATTTTTTATTGTCCAAAGCCCTAACATCCTTCGCAAGTCTTATAAGTATTTTCAGGAGATTTAATGTAGCTATGGATTTTTCAAGATATGGAAGCTTTTTTTCTTTTGATATTGCCCCTGCCGTAATTACCATCTCAAAAATTGTTAATGAAAGATTATCTATTTTCTGCCCGAGAGTATAACGGTCTTTCTGAGGAAACAGTTTTAAATATTGGTACAATAATTTGTAGAAATCGTAAAGTTTCTGGAAAATTGGTATGTTAAACTCACTACTGTCCTGTCCTGTCCTGTCCTGTCCTGTCCTGTCCTAATTTTGTGCCGTGAAAGTTTTTCATACCCTCTATCTAAAGATTATATCAATAGAAAATTTATTTCAAGCATGGGATGAATTTAAGAAAGACAAAAGAAGAAAGAAAGATGTACGATTTTTTGAAATAAATCTTGAGGATAATCTTTTTGGACTTCATAAAAAATTAAAAAGCGGGAATTACAGACATGGTAAATATACGGCTTTTAACATTTACGATCCTAAATTCCGCCATATCCATAAAGCGCAAGTGCGCGATAGAATAGTTCACCATGCTATAGTATCTATCCTTGAACCTATTTTTGATCAGATTTTTATCTACGATTCTTATTCCTGCAGACTTAATAAAGGAACTCACAGAGCTGTTAAAAGACTCTCCAAATTAATAAGGAAAGTAAGTAAGAATTACAAACAAGATTGCTTTGTCTTAAAACTTGACATTAAAAAGTTTTTTGAAAGCGTTGATCACGCAATTCTTCTTTCGATTATAAAAAGAAAAATAAAAGATGGGAATCTCACTTGGCTTTTAGAAAATATTCTAAAGAGTTTTTCAAAGGAAAGAGGAATTCCCATAGGAAATCTCACAAGTCAGCTTTTTGCAAATATATATCTTAATGAGCTAGATCAATTTGTGAAACAAAAATTAAAGGTTAAATATTATATTCGTTATGCAGATGATTTTATAATTCTAGATCCAGATTTAAAAAAATTGTCCAAGTATATTAGTATAATTACAATGTTTCTAAGAGACAATCTTAACCTTGACTTACATTCAAAGAAAATAATAATTAGAAAATATAACCAGGGAATTGATTTCTTAGGATACATAGTTTTACCACATCATATTCTGCCTTGTACAAAAACCAGAAATAGAATATTTAAAAAGATAGAAAATAAGATTGAAGATTTCAGGAGTGGCAAAATTTTACAGTACTCGCTTAATCAAAGCATAGCAGCTTATTTAGGCTTTCTAAATCACGCAGATAGTTATAGACTGACCCAAAAAATAAAAAAGGAATTACAATTTTTGAAGAGCGACTGAAGGGTGCTATACTATAGGTTATTGACACAAAAAGCATTTTGTTGTATAAATTTAGCAATCACTTTTATCAAGTGATACCCGCCTGCAATGCCTTCGGCAAATGCCGATGGCGGGCAGGTTTTTTTGGTCAGTAATTTTTAGTTATGGCAAGTAAAATAAAAATAAAACCGCTTTTTGACAATGTTCTTATAAAACCGCTTGAGACAGAGGATAAAACCGCAAGCGGTATAATTCTTCCAGATACCGCAAAGGAAAAACCCCAAACAGGCAAGATCATGGCTGTCGGCGAAGGAGCAAGAGACGATGAGAGAAAACTTATCCCAATGACGGTTAAAGTTGGACAAAAAGTTATGTATAAAAAATGGGGCGGATCTGATGTTAAGGTTGGTAATGAGGAATGGACAATTGTCGAGCAGAAAGACATCCTTGCTATTTTAGAATAGCAAGGAATTTAAAATTTAAAATTGATTTAAGGTATGGCAAAACAAATAAAGTACGACTCAGAAGCAAGGCAGGCCTTGATTAACGGAGTAAATAAGCTTGCAGACGCAGTGGTTACAACTCTTGGACCCAAGGGGAGAAATGTTGCCCTTGATAAAAAATGGGGAGCTCCAAATGTTGTTCACGATGGAGTAACAGTTGCAAAGGAAATAGAACTTGAAGATCCTTTTGAAAATATGGGAGCACAGCTTGTCAAAGAAGCCGCCTCAAAAACAAATGATGTAGCAGGAGACGGAACAACCACAGCAACACTTCTTGCCCAGGCCATAATAAATACAGGATTTAAAAATGTAACTGCAGGAGCAAATCCAATGATTTTAAAGCAAGGTATGGAAAAAGCCGTAGACGTTGTTGTTTCAGAGATTAAAAAGATGGCAAAGAATGTTAAGGAAACAGATGTTGCAAAAGTAGCTACCATTTCAGCGCAAGATGAAAAAATAGGCTCTCTTATTGCAGAAGCCTTAGCCAAGGTCGGCAAAGACGGAGTTGTAACCGTTGAGGAGGGCCGGGGGCTTGAAATGTCAATTGACTATAAAGAAGGTATGGAGTTTGACAGAGGATATGCCTCCGCATATTTTGTAACAAATCCTGACAAAATGGAAGCAGAAATTGATGATCCCTACATTTTAATTACAGACAAAAAGGTTTCTTCTCTGACTGAACTTCTTCCTTTTTTGGAAACCTTAGTTAAAGTTTCAAAAAGCCTTGTTATCATTGCGGATGAAATAGAGGGAGAAGCACTAGCGACATTGGTAGTCAACAAACTTCGAGGGACATTTAACGCGCTTGCCATAAAAGCCCCGGGATTTGGGGACAGAAGAAAAGAGACGCTTGAGGATATAGCAATCTTAACAGGAGGAACAGTAATCTCAGAAGACACCGGACGCAAACTTGAGAGTGTTACGATTGAAGATTGCGGACGAGCAGATAAAGTTTGGTCTGATAAAGAAAACTCAAGGATTATCGGCGGAAAAGGGGCAGTTTCCGCAATTAAAGCAAGAATAGCCCAGATAAAAAGAGCAGTTGAGGAGACGACTTCTGATTTTGATAAAGAAAAACTTCAAGAGAGGCTCGCAAAATTATCAGGAGGAGTTGCTGTTATAAATGTCGGAGCCGCAACCGAGATTGAGATGAAAGATCGAAAAGAGAGAGTTAATGACGCTGTTGCAGCGACCAAAGCGGCGCTTGAGGAAGGAATTGTTCCAGGCGGAGGAGTCGCTCTTTTGAGGACAAGAAAAGCTCTTTCTTCTCTTTTGGAGACACTCTCAGGCGATGAGAAGACTGGAGCTGAAATTTTATATAAAGTTTTAGAAGAGCCGGTAAGAGGAATTGCAAGAAATGCGGGATTTGACGATGGATGGGTGGTCAAGAACATAGAAGAGAAAAGTGTATCTGGAAATATTGATTACGGTTTTAATGCTATGACAGGACAATTTGGTTCTATGGTTCAAGCAGGAATAGTTGATCCGGCAAAAGTCACAAGATCTGCTGTGCAGAATGCGGCAAGTATAGGTGTTATGGTTCTAACAACAGATGCTTTGATAACCGATCTTCCTGAAAAAAATCCTTCGGCAGGCTCAGGACCTGCTATGCCACCCGGCGGAATGGACTACTAAGTTAGCCATTAGCAACTAGCAATTAGCGATTAGTTTAAATAAAATAGTCCCTCGAAAAACCCTTGTTCTGCTATAATGATTTTTATCTCCTATGAGGAAATTAATTCTTTATATTCTCCCTTTCATAGGTGCTGTTGTTCTATTTGCCGGCCTGGTCTTTGTTCTTAACCCACGGGGAGGTAAAGGTGCTTTGCAGGTAACCTCAACTCCAAAAAGCAAAGTTTACCTAAACGGAAGGCTAATAGGAGAAACTCCTTTATGCAGATGTAAAAACAAAGAGATGTTTTCTATGGGAGAGTATAGCATAAGACTTGTGCCGAAAGAGGGGGAGCTTAAACCCTTTGAGGAAAAAGTTAAGATAGAAAATGGTGTTCTTACAGTCCTTGATAGAACATTTGGAGATGGTGCTTCCTCTTCTCTCATAACCTTAGAGGAAACTGGCAAAAGGCAAGCAGATCTTATGGTTATTACATTTCCTGATAAGGCAGATGTAATTCTTGACAGCAATCTTGCCGGTCAGTCTCCGCTTCTTCTTAAAAATATTACAGAATCCGACCATGAACTAAAACTTATTAAAGATGGTTACTTAGAAAAGATTTTAAGGATAAAAACCTCTAAAGGTTTTTCTCTTCACGCAGTCGTTTCTCTAGGAGTTAGTCCAAACTTAAGCGGATCGTCTCTTCCTATCATTTCAGCTTCTCCAACCCCTTCTGTCCAGAAAATTCTAATTCTTGAAACGCCTACGGGATTCTTAAGAGTGAGAGAAGATAGCTCTTTGTTATCTGCGGAAATAGACAGGGTCAATCCCAGACAAACCTTTGAGCTTATTGAAGAGAGGGAGGGTTGGTTTAAAATAAAATTAGAAAGTGGAAAAACCGGCTGGGTCAGCTCCCAATACGCAGAAAAAGAATAAGCATGCTAATTAAATCTTTTCCAAGACCCTTCTGAGATTATTTCAATTTTATCTCCATCAACTTTTACTGCTGTATCATCATCTATGGCATAGAATTGGACTGGTCTATTTTTCGTAAGTTTTTCAAGATAATCTAATCTTACTTTCGGAAACCATTTGGAGTTAAGGTGAGGTCTTATTTCAAAGTTGACCAAACTCAGCCCTTCTATATTTTCTGGTTTTCCTTTCTTCTCGTAATATAATATCCCCGCGCTTGATAAAGAAACAGTCTTTGCGGCAGCCATACTCCCTGCGCTGATACCGACGTAAACTTTATTCTTGAGAAGCTTAGGTAGCAATTTTATTAAACCGGATTTTCTTATCCATTCAAGTAAATATTTGACATTACCTCCTCCAAAAACAAGAATATCCGCATTCTTAAAACTAGGTAGCCATAGGCTCTTTGGCACTGCGGAAATATCTATCACATCAAAAGATGCAAAGCCTAGTTTCTTGAAGTTATACATATCTTCAACTAACCATGATTTATCTCCCGTCTCAACATTGGCGGCTGTCGGAATAAAAGTTAAACTCGATTTTTTAAAAGGTTTTTTAAGGAGTTTCAATAAAGCTATTTTTATGGATTTATTCGTAATCCCTGATGATGTTAAAAGTAGCTTCATAGTTCCTATAAAAATTTGATTTTAGGGATTCACAAAATAAATAATTCCGATAACAAGAATCACCCAGAAAATTACTGTTGCCAAAAGAGGCTTATCTGATAAAAGAACTTTTTCGGGGCTTTCTCCTTCATGTTTTTCATATATATCTTGAATATATCGCATGAGACCATAGATGACAGGAATAATTGTTATCATTAGCCATTTCCGGTAAAAAAAAGTTGGAAGAAAATCCGGAATAAGAATGTTTAATCCCAATTGAAATCCTTTCGGATTCTCTAAAAATGTGAAAAGTGAATAAAAAACAAAAGTCGCGGTGGCAAAAACTGTGGCATAAACATCAAGAAGACGCTCCGAATAATGAGAAAGAGATTTTCGAATATTTGCGATATTGACATCTTTTACTTGAGAAACCAAGGTAAGCTCAGATCTTCTTTTGCCAACAGCCAGAAACAGAGAAAGCGATATAACGGTGAGAAGAAGCCAAACAGAGATATGAAATCCTGATGCAAATTCTCCTGCATATACTCTTAGTATGTAGCCTGAGGCAATTACAAGAATATCCAAAACCGCAATCGATTTTAAAAGAACAGAATAAAAGATTTGAATAATTAAGTAAATTATAATGACGATAAGAAAAGCAGTTGTTACCTTAAGAGCAAGATAGAAAGACGCAAAAATAAGAAGTCCGGCAAGAAGAAGAGCCAAAGACACGGGCACATCTTTATGGGCAAGAGGCCTTCCTTTTTTGAAGGGGTGGAGCCTGTCGCTTTTGATGTCAAAGAAATCGTTAACTATATATGTTGCAGAGGAAACAGCACAAAGAACGAGAAATCCGAGAGCAACATTAGTCAAAACAGGGATATTAAATAATTCTCCGGAGAAGGTTATGGCTGCAAAAATGGCAAGATTTTTGATCCACTGTCTTGGTCTTATAAGTCTTAGAATGTTATAGAGAATTCTCATCTTTTTTTAAAGCAAAATGTACAAAAAACAAAATCCCCCCCACTATAATTGTTACCATCACAACTGCAAAAAGTTTTCCTCTGCTTGATAAAAGAAGCGATAGGGACCCCAATATAGCAGAAATAATCCAATAAAACAACGCAATTCTTCTTTGTCCAAATCCGGCATCCAGAAGAAGATGGTGGAGATGTTTCCTGTCATGCCAAAAAGGAGACTTCCTGCTTAAAATTCTTCTTATTATAGTTACAGCCCCATCAATCATGGGGACACCCATTACCAAAATGGCAGTTGCAAGTTTGGCGCTTGAAAGAATTGAAACAGCGCCAAGCATGAGATAAATAGATGTCGCTCCGTATCCCGGAAAAATTTTGGCAGGATAAAAATTAAAAATAAGAAAACCAAAAGCGGCTCCTGACAAAATAAAAGAAAGTTTTGCAGTTATAAGATTTGTCTGATCTACAACAGGAAATCTAAGGCTTAAAATTCCAATAACCGCTGCCGATATTCCTATAATTCCTGGCATTTGTCCATCCACGCCCTTACTCCAGTTAAGCATATTCATAACCCAAATTAACCAGATAAGAGCAATAACATCTGAAAGAGCAACGGTCATATTTAAAAAATCCAAAGAAAACCTAAGGGAGTCAAGATAAAAAATCCCTCCCAATGGATTTGTTACGAAGGGTATTGAAATCCCGGCCCCCACAACAATTAAAGCCGAAATAATATTAAAAATAAAACGAAAGTAAGGCGAAAGATCAAATTTGTCGTCAAGAATTCCCACAGAAAGAGCAATCAGCCCTGCTGTAAAAAGTAAAACAACTTCTTTTGTAGCTGGGAGAAAAAGAAGAGCCCCAATTAAAGCACCAAGGTAAAGAGGTATTCCTCCGCCTCTTGGAATGGGTTTTTTGTGAATTACTGCAGGATGTTTGTGTTTTCGTGGATCGTCTATAAGCCCCAATTTTTTTATAAAGCTTATAGACAGGGGAGTCAAAAATATTACAGAAATAAAAGTAATCAAAAGCGGCAACAATATTATATTTGTAAACATTAGGTAATAAGATTAATTGTACGCACAATAAAAATAAAAGAAAGAAAAGCGATTAGGAGACTCGTTATTGCAAGCATCCGTGCAATCATTTGAGATTTAGAATATATAAAGACAGAAACAACAAGATTTACGAAAGAAATTAATAATACTCCGCCTGTCGGCAAAAAAATCATAAATGTCGTTCCGAGTCTTTCTTCTCCCCAAGGGAGCTGATTAAAAAGGGGAATATAGGAAGGGATTGAGCTTAAATTAATCAATATATAGGAAAAACTAAGTAAAATCAAAAAGAAGGTTATTAAAAAGCCTCCTGTTATAATTTTATCTTTCCCCGCTTCATCAAAAAATCCTCTCATAGATAGATCCTCTGCCAATTTTCATCGCTGGTTGATATGAAGATAGAGAAAATGGAAAAACCGGTTGCCCGTCCATAATAATTATGAATCTTGGTTTTACTTTCATTAAAGCACCTTCGGTATTTTTGTACCCATCATTAAAGCCTGTTATATGATATGCCACAGTATATCTGCCGGGAGGAAGTCTATCAGTAAGTTTGTAAACTTGGGCATTATTGCCCCAAATAAAAATCTGGTCATTTTTTCTGGTTTTTGCATTAACATACTGTGCGATTTCATAATCGTTTGACGTTTTTCTGTCGAAGAATTCTCTATATGAACTTACACTTTTTCTGCCCAAAATAAAGGACAAAAAGTTTTGATAGTAAAAAGGAGTTTTTCCATAAAGATTGAAGTTTGTAATAATAAAGAAAAGTGATAAGACAAACAGAGACAGAGGAATGGTTTGATTTTTTTTCTCAAAAATCAGGAGGCCAACCAGAAGAGAAAGACTTGGGATAAGCACCAAAAGATAGTGGGTGTAGGGTCTTTGGGAGAAAAGAGCGTTGAATAAAGAAAAAGAAAACCAGATAAGGATAAAAAGCGCTGTTTTTGTAAAATTCCCCCTTTTTATAAAGAGATAAAACAGGAAGACGGAGAGAATGACCAATTTGAAAATTAAAAGTCCTTGTGGAATGAGAAATTTATTGCCATACCCGACATATCCGACATTTTGAACGAATACGGCTTGCAGGAAAAATTTAAATGCGTCTCCGAGAAAGAACAGGGAAGTTAAAACAAAAAGGGAGATAAACCCTAAGATAAAAGGAAAGAGGCTGACTGCGGAATTTATAACAACCTTTTTAAAATTTGCTATTTTTCTTGGGAGACTTAGGATAAAAAGGAATGCAAAAAATGCAGCAAAATCAAAGATTCCTACTATTTTAAAGAGGAAGGCAATTCCAATTAAAACTCCTGACAGAAAAAGAGTCGAGGATTTAATTTTATCTTTTAAGATAATAAGCGCGGCAAGAAGTATAGGGAGAAGCATAAAATTTTCTGCGTTTGCAATATTTCCTTCAAGAAGCGGGAGAGCAAAAAGAAGAGCAAAAACTCCACAAGACCAATAGACAGCCTTGCTGTGTTCTTTCCCATTGTAGAAAAGTTTTTTGGCAAGAAAGAAAAACACAACTGTCGATAAAATTCCGAAGATAAGGGAGAAAAGCCTTATGTAAAATTGATCCGAAGAGAAAAGACCATAGATCAAATAAAGAAGAGGAGGTTTATTATCCCAGATACCTGCGTAGAGAACTCTCCCATGTCTTATCCCAAGTCCTAAGACATGATATATTCCCTCGTCTCCGTACCAGTATGGCTCAAAAAGGGAGGGGAATCTCAGGATAAAAAAGAAGATTGAGGTTATTAAAATAAACCAAAAATCTTTGCTCTTTTCAGCTTTTGACAGAAACTTCATATCTTCTCTGTTACTTTATATTCAATTTTTTTTCCAAGCATAAGCTGTGTATGGGATATAAGAGCAGGAAGAGCATTTAAAAAGAATCCAACTATAGGAAGAAGTATAAATTCAAGAGGAAAAAGAAATTCTCGGACCCTTCCTAAAGAGTGGCTTTTTGGTCTTGTTCTGAAATCAATAATTACCAAAACTAAAAGAGCAAACAAACATGTCGTCAAAATTGCTCCTGCGATGGTTGGGAGACGATACCCAAGAGTAGTCCTTGAGAATACAGGATTTAAAAATGTAATTATATTTGCTGCAATTGTAATTATAAACCAGTTTACAGGCCAGAGAAAATGATCTATGAGAACATTGTAGAGCATAATTGTTTTTCTAACAAATGGAACATCGGGAACCGTAAGCCACCATTTGATAAAAAGTGGGTCATCGGAAACTCCCCACGACCATCTTCTTTCCTGGTCGTATTTGCTTTTGATACTTTTCCAAAATGTTTTGGAAAGCGGAGCATCCATCGAGGTTTTAAGGAATATGGGTTTTACCCATGCATCACCTTTTAGTCTGTAAAATGCTTTGAAAAAAATTCTATAGTCTTCAGGAATTACATCTGTATCCCAGAAGCCGATTCTCTTAAGAAGCTTAAGCGATAGTGAGTAAGTAGAATTTGAAACAAGTTTATCCTTTTGAATAAGAACTGCCATTCTCCAAATACTTCCAAAAAAAGCGATGACGCGGGTGGGCGCAGGTATCTTCCAAAAATTATTATAATTAACATTTGCAGACTGCCAGAAAGTGTTGTACCTTTTCTCATCTTCTATAAAGCTGTAGGTAAGATATGAAAAATATTGTTTATCAAAGATTGAATCTGAATCCACAGACGATATCGTGGTAAAATCAATATCAAGTCTACCTGAGCCGATAAGTAGTTTATAGATAATCTTGCCTGCATAAGCCTGGTTGGATGATTTCCCTTTTACTTCCCCTTTTATATCCGGATGATAAGTTGCAAATATTTCTCCAAATGTACCACTGAATTCGTTTATTAAATCCTCTGCTTTTTTCCCTACATCCTTCTCTCTTTTTTCCATTGCCAGGACTATATATATTTTTTTTGTTGGAAACGTTTGCATGGCAATACTTTGAATCGTTGTCCTTAATTTCTCTACCCCCTCCCTGTAATTTGGAATAATAACTATGTGGTTTAATTTATTGAAATCCGAAAGACTAGATGCTTTCTCAAGCCAGTTTTCTCGCTCGGACTCTTTTATTTTATTTGAGGAAATAAAAGATGTGACTGCGACAGAGAAAGATTTATAAAGCCAATATATGTCAAAAAAAAGAATAAAATAAGCAACAGCGTAGGGAACAGTTAATGAACCCCAAACTGGAAATGTTACTAATGTCCAGGAGAAAAGTCCAGGAATAAGCTCAAGCAATCTCCTTGTCTTTATAGGATATCTTATAAAAATTTTATTGAAAAAGTTTGTCATAAATAAGTTTTAAGATTTAAAATTAAAAATCCGGTCAGCATTGAGGGACGTTTGCTCTTCTAGTTTTTCAAAAGAAATCCCTTTAATTTTAGCTATGAATTGCCCAACGATTATAACATAGGAGGGTGTATTTCTTCTACCTCTGAAAGGCACAGGCGCAAGGAACGGACTATCTGTTTCAGTCACGATTCTAGTGAAGGGGGTAGCCTTAATTAGATCGGAAAGTAGCGTATCTTCGCCGGGCGCAATACCTTTATAAGTAATATTTCCGTCAAAACCAATGTAGAATCCAAGACCAAGAACTCTTTTTAAAAAGTCCAGGTTTCCCGACATGCAGTGAAACATTCCCGGCGGGTTTAATAAGTCACTTTTATAGTGGCTTAAAATATCAAGAATTTCTTTTCCTGCATGTCTGTTGTGGATTTGAAGGGGAAGTTTAAGTTTTAAGGAAAGCTCAATTTGTTTTACAAAAACATCTTTTTGAAGTTTGACATCAATAATGCCGTTTGACTTATATCTATAAAAATCCATTCCGCATTCTCCGATTCCAACAACCTTGGAATTTTTACAAAGTTTTTCTAATTTTGCGATCCAATCTTTCTCAAGTTTATCCGCATGATGAGGATGAACTCCTATAATCGCGTATAAATTTTTATATTTTTCTGCAAGCTCGACTGCTTTTTGACTTGAATCGATCTTTGTCCCGACATTTATAATTTTTTTAATCCCCTTATTAAAAGCCCTTTTTATAACTTCATCGTAGTCTTTTTCAAAAGAATGGAAATTTAAATGACAATGAACGTCAACCATAGAAAAATTTAGAATTTAAAATTCAGAATTCAAACTTTAGATTCTCGGAAATAGTGGCTTTTGAGAAACTATTTCTGGTCCTTGGAATTGGTTTTCGATTTTTTTGGCGGTTTCAGAAAGAAACGGTTCTAAAAGAGCTGCGATTTCCTGAATCTGATCGACTGAATGAGCAAGTATTGATTTTAATCTACTGTCCTCATTTTTAAGCAAATCCCACGGCCTTTCATTGTTAATAAATTTATCTAAATCTGCGATTTTTCTAAAAACAAAAGATAAAGCGTCATTAAAACGAAACTCGAGCATTGCCTTTGAGTATTCCTCAATTTGTATTAAGTGCTCCGAAATTCGTAAGGCAGACCCCATCTGAATATAATTAGAATTTTCGCAAAGTTTTGAAACTCTTGAGATAAGATTTCCAAGCCCGTTTGCCAAATCGGAATTATAAACTTTTTTAAATTTGTCTTCCGAAAAATCACCGTCTACAAAAGGCGATATGTGACGCAAGAAATAATAACGTAGGGGATCGGTGCCATACTTTTCGATCAAACTTAGAGGATCGATCACATTTCCTAAGGTTTTTGACATCTTTTGTCCATTTACAGTTATGTACTCATGTACAAAAATTTTCTTAGGAAGGGCAAGACCGGCAGATAGAAGAAAAGCAGGCCAGTAAATGGCATGAAATCTTAAGATTCCTTTTCCTATAACATGAAGGTCGCAAGGCCACCATTTTTTATATTTTTTATCATCTAGTGCAAATCCCGTTCCGCTTTGATAAATGTTTAAAGCATCAAACCAAACATACATTTTTTGAGTCGGATCATTTGGAACAGAAACTCCCCAGTTTTTGGCTCTCTTGTTGGATCTTGATATGCTTATGTCCTTAAGGCCCTGTTTTATAAAATTAAGAACCTCTTTTTTTCGGTTTTCAGGGGTAATTTGTATTTGATCAGATTTAATAATCTTTCCTATTTCAGCTTGGTATTTAGAAAGTTTGAAAAAGTAATTTTCCTCTGAAACCTTCTCAAGTTTTTTTCCAGGGTGTTCGAAACATTCGCTTTTTTCATTCAGCTCATTCTTTTCATAAAATAGTTCACAACCAACGCAATAGAGTCCAGTGTATTGTTTTTTATAGATATCCCCGCTTTTAAAACAAAGTTCCCACAATTTTTGTGAGGATTTATGATGATTTGGGTCACTTCCTCTTTGAAAAATATCAAATTGAACATTCAATTTTCTTGCAAGGTCTTCAAAAAGCTTGCTATTTTTATCAACCAGTTCCTGCACAGAAATCTTTTCTTCTTCTGCGGCCTGAACATTTTTTAAAGCATTTTCATCAGAACCGCAAAGAAGAAGAACGTCTTCTCCCATCTGCCTATGAAATCTTGCAATGGTATCCGACTGCACAAACTCCATGGCATGTCCGATGTGGGGCTTTGCATTGACATAAGGAATCGCGTTCGTAATATAAAATTTATTTGGTTTGTCCATGAAGCAATTTTATCAGACAAGGAAAAAGCGAACAAGGATTTATTTCAACCAAGCTATTCAAAGCTGTTTTTATTTCTCATCGCGGAGTTTTCTGCGTCTTTTTCCTAAAAGCATGAAAAAGACAGACATTTTTATTTAAGGAAGTAAAATTATAGACAAGACGATTATTTTTTATGAATAAAGAACAGTTCAAGACAAACAAAGATTATAAGAAGCATAATAAGGAAAAAAATATGAGTGAGATTAAGGTAGCGGAGATAGAAAAAGACAACTGAGAATAAGCCTATAAAGAATCCTCGCCGGAAATTCCTTAAGATAAAAGAAAAAATCCCAAAGCCTGAGACAAAGAGAGAAATTAAAAAGATGTAAAAACTATTAATCTTTAATATTCCAAAATTCATATAGAAATTTGGAGGGAAGTTTATAATTAGAAAAACTAGAATTCCAAGAAGGGAAAGGCCGAGAAAAAGTAGTGGCAGGAATTTTCTGATTTTTCTCATAAGAAATAGTTTAGCATAAATTTTTCCTTGTTCTCTTGTGTCGACAAGAGAACAAGGAACTCTTGCCACGCCTTGCCTCATGCTTTCAAAGTTAAGCTCACTCCTCGGGTGATTTCACCCCCTCCTCAACAGGTTTGTGAGGAATCCCCCTGAGTCGTTCGCTTAACTTATCATGCATTCAGCGTGCGGAGTGGCAATAAAAAAAAGAAAAGAGATACAGAAAATACTACTTGACAGAGCTTAGCAGTCATGTTATATTAGTGCTAATTTTATCTCGAGTTTTGACATTTAAGATTTAAGCTTTAGGTTTTTATTATGCACAACTTGACTCAAAGACAGATAGAAATTTTAAAAAACTTAATCGAGGAGTATATCGAAACAGCAGTTCCTGTCGGTTCTGAAACTTTGGAGAAGAAAAGAAATATAAGCGCATCTCCGGCTACAATCCGAAATGAAATGGTTAAACTTACAGAAATGGGATATCTTCAGAAACCCCATTCTTCATCTGGAAGAACCCCAACATCTGCTGGTATGAAGTTCTATGTAAATCAGCTCATGAAGGAAAAAGAAATATCGATTGCTGAAGAGGTGGAGCTTAAAGAAAAGGTGTGGGATCTTAGAAAACAACAGCAAAAACTTCTTAAGGAAGTTGCAAAATCTCTTGCAGACAAAACCAAAGCTTTATCAATTGTTACGACAGATGATGGAGATTTTTTCTGCTCTGGTTATTCAAATGTCCTAGATATGCCGGAATTTTTTGATATTGACATAACAAAGAATCTTTTGAGTGTCATTGATGAGATGGAATACTTTAGTAATATTTTCCAGACTCCCGAGAACGATAGTAAAGAAGATATCCATATTTTGTTCGGAGAAGAATTGGGACCAAGACTCGCGGGGCCATATGGTTTTGTATTTAGTCATTATAAAACTTCGAAACATACAACAGGGGAGGTTGCAGTTATAGGACCCACAAGATTAAATTATACCAGTGTGGTGCCTATGGTGAGATACTTCAGTAATTTAATAAAAGAATTGGCTGAAGGATGGTAAGTTAACAAATTGACAATTGACTATTTACAATTGACAATTGAGAATGAAAAATGGCGAAGAAAACAAAACAAGAAAAGACAAAAGAATTAGAAACACAAGAGAAAGAGCTTGAAGGACAGTTAAAGAGAACGTTAGCAGATTACCAAAATTTAGAAAAAAGAGTAGCGCTTGAAAAAGAAGAATTAATAAAATCGGCAAATAGAGGATTGATTCTAAGAATCTTGCCGGCGCTTGACACTTTAGAGCTTGCCCTAAAACATACGCAAGATGATGGGTTAAAACTTAGTATTATGAAAATTTTTGATGTTCTTGATGGGGAGGGAGTCAAAAGAATCGAAACTAAAGATAAAGACTTTGACCCAACAATTATGGAGGCAGTACAAACCGGTGAGGGAGAAGAAAATAGGGTCCTTGAGGAATTAAGTCCGGGATATATGTTAGACGACAAACTTTTAAGGCCCGCACAGGTGGTTGTAGGACAAGGCAAGTTAGCAACTAGCAATTAGCCACTAGTTACTAGTCGCTAGTTTACTAAGAACTAGAATCTTATGGGAAAAATAATAGGAATAGATTTAGGTACAACAAATTCGGCAGTTGCAGTAATGGAAGGGGGAAACCCCAAGGTTATTCATTCAAGAGAGGGACGAAATGTTATCCCATCAGTGGTTGATCCGATTTCTCATGTTGTGGGAGATGTTGCCAAACGCCAGCTTGTTTTAAAGCCAAAAAGAACAATCTTTTCGATAAAAAGACTAATGGGCAGAAAATTTAAAGACGAGTCGGTTCAGTACGATATTAAATGGCTCCCCTATGCAGTGAAGGCAGGTCGCGACGGGATGGCAGTTGTTGAAGTTGAGGGAAGAACATTTACTCCCCAGGAAATCTCAGCCCAAATTCTTCAGAAAATTAAATCGGATGCCGAGGCCTATTTGGGCGGTAAAGTCACACAAGCGGTTATTACAGTTCCAGCCTATTTTGATGATAGCCAGCGTCAAGCAACAAAACAGGCAGGGGAAATTGCAGGACTTGAAGTTCTTCGAATAATTAACGAACCAACAGCAGCAGCTCTTTCCTATGGCCTTGATAAGAAAAATGCTCATACAATTGCTGTTTATGATTTGGGCGGTGGAACTTTTGACATCTCAATTCTTGAGCTTGGAGAAGGAGTATACGAGGTAAAATCAACCAATGGAGACACACATCTTGGTGGAGACGACTTTGACCAAGTGATAGTAAATTATATTGCCGAAGAATTTAAAAAAGAAAACGGAGTCGATCTAAGGCGCGATCATCAGGCACTCCAGAGACTTAGGGAAGCAGCGGAAAAAGCAAAGATTGAATTATCAAGCGCCCAAGAAACTCAAATCAACCAGCCATTTATAACTCAAGGGAAAGAAAGTCCTTTGCATCTTACAATGACTTTAAATCGCTCAAAACTTGAGCAGATTGTTGATGGTTTAATTCAAAAAACTGTCAAACCAGTCGAAGCTGCCCTAAAAGATGCGGGGATTAAAGTATCAGACGTTGACGAAGTAGTTTTGGTTGGTGGCATGACAAGAATGCCAAAAGTAACCGAAACCGTTACAAAATTCTTCAACAATGAGCCAAATAAATCGGTTAACCCGGATGAAGTTGTTGCAGTCGGAGCAGCTATTCAAGGTGGAGTGTTAGGAGGAGAAGTGAAAGATGTCTTACTTTTGGATGTTACGCCTTTGACTCTGGGAATAGAAACTTTAGGAGGGGTATCAACACCTTTAATTGCTAGGAATACAACTATCCCAAGTTCCAAATCACAAGTTTTTTCAACAGCGGCGGATAATCAGACACAGGTTGAAATAAATGTTCTTCAAGGAGAAAGGCCAATGGTACAAGATAACAAATCTCTTGGAAGATTTATTCTAGACGGTATTCCTCCTGCGCCTCGTGGTGTTCCCCAAATTGAAGTTACTTTTGATATCGATGCAAATGGAATATTAAATGTTAAGGCACAAGACAAGGCAACTGGTAAAGAGCAAAGTATTAAGATAACAGGCTCAACCGGCTTGACACGCGAAGAAGTTGAGACAATGACAAAACAAGCAGAAGAACATGCAAAGGAAGATCAAGAGAAAAAAGAACAAGTTGAGACAAGAAACGCTGCTGACTCACTGATCTTTACAGCAGAAAAGACGCTTAAGGATGCCGGAGATAAGGTTGACCCGACTCTTAAAAAAGAAGTTGAGGATAAAATTTCTGACCTTAAATCAGTTCTTGATACGGGGACTAAAGAAGATTTGGAAACAAAGACCAAAGATTTATCGGATTCACTCCAGAAAGTCGGGCAAGCAATGTATAGTTCGACAGGTTCACCACAAGGCAGTCAACAGCCAACCGACAACAGTCAACAGACTACAGGAGATGGTGAAGAAAAAACAGATGAGAAAAAATCAGAATCAAAATCGGAAGACCAACCAGAAGAACCTGTTGAAGGCGAAGTAGTCAACTAGTAATTAGATACTAGTAATTAGCAACTAGAGTAAGCGCGTTTACCGCGCTTTTATATTATAATAGACCTGCCTGTCTGCTGGCAGGCAGGGAGATTTTATGGCAGAAGAAAAAGATTTTTATAAAATTTTAGGAGTTTCAAAAAACGCAACTGCGGACGAAGTAAAGAAAGCTTATAGAAAGCTTGCTCTTCAGTACCACCCTGACAGAAACAAAAGTAAAGAAGCGGGAGAAAAATTTAAAGAGATAAATCAAGCTTACGAGGTATTAGCAGATCCTCAAAAAAGGGAAGCTTATGATCAATTTGGTTCAGCCGCATTTACACAGGGTTTTCCCGGAGGAGCTGGGCCATTTGGAGGTGGATTTCAAGGGCAAACAACAGAACGTTATGGACCATTTACTTATGCCTATACAACTGGCGGAGAAGGATTTGATTTTGATTTTGGAGGATTTTCAGACCCATTTGAAATTTTTGAACAGTTCTTTGGCGGCGGGTCACCATTTTCCGCGCGACAGAGAAGACCTGTCTATTCTTTGGAGGTTGATTTTATGGAGGCAGTTCACGGTACAACAAAAAGAATAACAATCGACGGGAAAACACAAAATATAAAAATACCCAGAGGAGTTGATGATGGTTCAAGAATACGTTTTGGAAATTATGATGTAATACTTCAGGTGAGACAGGACCCCCGATTTAAAAGAGAAGGTTTGGATATAATAAGTGAACTTAAGCTCCCATTTTATAAAGCCGCGCTTGGAGATACCGTAAGTGTTGAAACTATAGATGGCTCTGTAAAAATAAAAGTTCCTTCCGGAACTCAGCCCGAGACTTTGGTGAGACTAAAAGGCAGAGGAGTTGCGCATCCCAGAGGAGGAGGAAGAGGCGATCATTACTTGAAAATAAGAGTGCAGATCCCCAATAAATTAACATCTTACCAGAGAGAATTATTAAAAAAATTTGAAGAGGAAGGCAAGAAAAGAAATTGGTTTTGACGCTTTTTTTGTGCTACCATAAAATTAGAATATGGCCTGTCTCAATGGAGTCGACGGAATTGAAACTGATTTAGGTTGCATTCCAAAAGACCCGTTTGCCTTTGTAGAGAAATTTTACGGAATCGGACTCGGGCTTATAGGGGGAGTAGCGCTTCTTTTTATAATTTACGGGGGTTACCTTGTTCTTACCTCTCAGGGAGAGCCCATACAACTTGAGAAAGGGAAGAGTTATATTTACTATTCTATAGCCGGAATTCTTCTTGCTGTTTTGGGTTTTGTTTTTATTAGGGTAATAGCGGTTGACGTCTTGCATATTCCGGGTTTTCAATAATATGAAAAAATTCCTGCCCGCCGGCAGGCATGGCCTGCCCAAAAAAAAATTATTCTCTTTTCTAGTAATTTTATTAATAGCCTTTAAATTAGCTCTTCCATACTCTGTCCTTGCTCAAGCTGCCCCAACTCCGACTCCGACATCTGTTCCCGGGACAGCTGTAGGGGGATCATGGGTTAAGGATGATGAGGTAACTTTTGTCGGAAAAGTTGCTGCAAGATCAGGGCAATTTCTGGACTGGACTTTGGCAAATTATAACTGGTCATCCGTTTCAAGCGGAAGCAATAATCCTCTGGCAACTTTCTGGGCAACAATCAGAAATATTGTTTATGCCTTCTTTACTCTCTTTGTTCTTGTATCAGCCTTTGTAATTATAGTTACCCGAGGGAAAAACATAACAGTAATGAAATTTATTCCAAGATTTATAATGATACTTCTTTTAGTTACTTTTTCTTTTGCTCTTATTCAATTTATCTATCAAATAACAGATGCAATACAAGGGTTTTTTCTTAAGAGCCCTACCTTTGCTGGACAAATAATCTCTCAAAAAGACCTTTTGTTTGTGGGATTTAAATACGAAGATTTTCAAGGGTATAGGAAATTTGGGGCAGAATTTGACGAGTCTGTTTTTGTCTCTCTTCTTCTTATTAAATTAACTGCCCTTACTTATTATGTAATGACCGGAATTCTGATTCTTAGAAAAATAATTCTTTGGTTTTTTATTGTAATTTCGCCAATATTTCCGCTTCTCCTTTTGTATTCCCCAATTAGAAATACTGCAAAGATTTGGATGGGTGAATTTTTCCGCTGGCTTTTATATGCTCCAATATTTGCAATCTTTCTTTCCGGACTCGTTCATCTATGGAGTTCAAGTACAAGCGCCATCTCAGGTATTCCGCTAAATTTCATCTTTAACGGAGACCAAGTGTATCCAACTGCGATCAGTATTCTTTTGGGAGGCCCAGGGCAAATAGTCAGTTTAACTAATAGCGTTAATAATAGGGACACGTTTGCTTTATATGTGATAGCTCTTTTAATGCTTTGGGTAGTTATTATTTTGCCGTTTCTTCTTCTCCAAATATTTCTTGATTTTCTTCATGATTTTTCTTTTGGGGAAAGTACAATAATAAAACAATTGATAGCGGGTGGATCTTCTTTGGTTGGGCGAGGAACCGCAGGACAGCCTCCGCCTCCATCAGTCCAACCCGAAGGACTTGCCCGTCCGTTGCCATTTATACCTGCTAAGATTTCAATTCCGGAAATAAGAGCAAATGAGGCAATAATCAACGCTCAAGCAGCTAATATAAGAAGTGCGCAGATGAGTTCTGATTTTCTTAGATTGGCAAATTTAAGTATTCCTACGATGAGAGATATAGCACAATACGAAACTTCTCTTTTGTCATCCGATATTGGAAAGCATCAGGATATTGCAAGACTACACGAGACACTAGAGGGAATAGCAAATCCAAAACGCGTTACAGTTCCAACGCAAAGAGAGAGATACAATTCATTGCAGGAAAGGTTGAAACAAGAAGCTCAAAGAGGCGACCCACTGGCAACTTCTATTCTATCGGCAGCAGGAGCAGTATCTAAAACAGGTCTTAAAGCATCGGAAATCGAAACAGCCAAATTGATTGAAGTTCTTCAGTCGAGTTCCATAAAGAATGCTTTAACACAAGCTCAACAAAATGGCGACCCACTGGCAAAATCAATTTTGTCTACGATGCAAAAAGGAGAAGCCGGAATAGATGATAATATAAAACAGCAATTACTTGAAGCAAAAGAAAAAGGCAGTGCTCTTGCAGTCTCTCTCCTAGAAGCTGCGGGAGCAGCAGATCTTAAAGGATTTGCTAAGGCAAGCTTCCCGGCAGCAAATCGAGTCCAGGCTGTAAGTATTGACGATTACGAATCTGTTAAGAAGATATGGCAGGAAAATTACTTAAAGCTTGAGCCGCCAAAGTCCATAGAGGGAAAACAAAGAAACAGAAAAGAATGGATTCTAAATGATATAGATAAAATCTCCGGAACTATTAATCTTTTGGTCTCATCCGATACTCAGAATATAACAAAAGGAATGGAAGCAGTTGGAGCGATCTTACCTTTTCTCCTAATCGGAGGGTTTGCTCAGACAGAAGTAATAGCGTATCTTAAGGCAAAACTCGAGGCGGCAAAGTCTATTATTGAGGAGTTAGGCAAGAAGGAAGAGGAGGAGTCAACAATGCTTGGTACGCAAACAAAAAGAGAAGAAAAACCCAAAGAAATGGAACTTGAAGAACAAAGAGAAATCGAGGAGTCCGAGAATCAATCAAAGCCCTCTTCCAAAGAGGATATAAATACTAATGAATAAACCTGACCTTGATAATTGTTATAGGCGTTATAAAATGCTACCATGAGTATATAGTATATGAATAAAAGAACATTGATTTTAATTATTGTTGCGGTTGTCGGAGCCACCTATCCATTTACCTGTTCACAGTAAAAAATATGTTCGGAAATTTATTCGGTTCAAGAAAATATATAGCTGATAATCCAATGCATCAAGGTCCAGAGCCGCCGTCACAAGCATTTACCCCTCAGAATCCAGTTGTTTCCCAGCCTTCAGTAAACATCGCACCTTCTCCTATGGAGCCAAGTATCAGACAGGGACTTTCGGTTTTATCCCATTTAGATACGAGAGCTACTCAAGTCTTAAATCTTGCACAACAGGAGGCAAAAAGAATTAAACAAGCTTTAATAGAGCCAGATCAGCTAATGACCGGTCTTTTATATGACGGAGAAATTTTTAAATTAATTTCCCAATTTTCCCAGGATCCAACAAAAATAGTTAAAGAAATTCAGGGTAGGCAGACGATGGGAAATTTTATTGGAGAGCAGACTTTAAGCGATACAACCAAAAAAATTCTTGATGAAGCTTACGCAATGGTAAAAGGCAGAGGAGTTGAGTTTATAACACCCGAGGATCTTTTGCTCGCGCTATTCTCCCAAGCAACTTCATCAAATATTCTTCAAAATGAAGGAATTAAAAAAGAAGATTTAGAGAAAACACTTTCCAAATCTTCGACTTATGTAAAGGGAAGAAAATCGGCTCTTGAAAGTTATGGAGTAGATTTAACAGATCAGGCAAAAAATGGAGAACTTGACCCGGTTGCAGGACGAGATACAGAAATAGAAAGAGTAATTCACATTTTACTTAGGCGAACCAAGAATAACCCGGTTATCATAGGAGAAGCAGGGGTTGGGAAAACGGCAGTTGTAGAAGGACTTGCACAGAAAATAGTTGAAGGATCTGCTCCAAAGGATTTGCTTTCAAAAAGAATAATTCAGCTCGATTTGTCATCTTTAGTCGCTGGCGCCTCTCACCGAGGAGAATTTGAAGAAAGACTGCGAAATGTTATTAAAGAAACACAAGCGGCAAGCGGAACAGTAGTTCTTTTTATAGACGAAATCCACACGCTTATTGGAGCAGGAGATACAGAGGGAGCTTTGGATGCCTCAAATATAATAAAACCATTTTTAGCACGTGGACAGCTTCAGATAATTGGAACGACTACTACAACTGAATACAGAAAATATTTTGAAAAGGATAAAGCATTTGAGAGAAGATTTCAGCCGGTTCTGATTGCGGAGCCGGATGAAAAAACCGCAGTTGAGATGCTTAAGGTTTTAAGACCAAAGTATGAGAACTTTCACAAAATAGTTTTGCCCGATGTAACTCTTGAAGAATCTGTCCGATTATCAAAGCGGTATATAGGAGAAAGATTTTTGCCCGATAAGGCAGTAGATCTTTTGGATGAGGCAGCAGCAGAGGCAAGGCTTGAATTAAATGCAGGAAAAAGATCTGATAACTCAGTTTCCAAAAGCGATATAGAAAAAGTTGTTTCAGGTTGGACGGGAATTCCTATAACAAAACTTACAGAAAACGAAAGTGAAAAATTGCTTCACCTTGAAGAGACTATTCACAAGAAATTAATAAATCAAGAAAATGCTGTTGCCGCAGTTGCAGAAGCTGTAAGACGAGGAAGAATCGGACTATCCAGCGCAAACAGGCCCATCGCATCTTTTATTTTCTTAGGTCCAACAGGTGTTGGAAAAACAGAACTTGCAAAAACACTGGCCGAGCTTCTTTTTGGAAAAGAAGAGGCAATGGCTAGACTTGACATGAGTGAATACATGGAAAAACATGAAGTAGCAAAGCTTATCGGCGCTCCTCCTGGATATGTAGGATATGAGGAGGGCGGTCAGCTTACGGAGGCAGTTAGAACAAAACCTTACTCAATTGTTCTCTTGGATGAAATAGAAAAGGCCCACCCTGATGTTTTCAATATTCTACTTCAGCTTCTTGAGGACGGACGTCTTACAGATAATAAGGGAAATACAATTTCTTTTAAGAATACTATTATAATTGCAACTTCAAATATCGGAAGCGTTTTGATTCAGCAGCAGCTTGAGCAAAATAAAAAAGAAGACCCCGCCTCGGCGGGGCAAGGTAAGGAAATTTCCCCGCAGGAAGAAGCTAAAAGATTTGAAGAACTTTCAAAAATCTTGTTCGCCGAGCTTCGAAAATTCTTCAAACCCGAGCTCCTAAACCGTTTTGACGAGGTTGTAATATTTGAGCCACTGTCTCAGAAGAATATGACCGAAGTCGCAAAGTTAGGAATAAACGCGACAAAGAAACTTTTAAATCAGCAAGGATTTGATCTGGATATAACAAAAGAAGCATTGGACAGACTGGCAAAAGAAGGATATGATCCTGTTTATGGAGCAAGACCTTTAAGACGCCTTATTCAAAGCGCAATCGAAAATCCAATTGCAATTCGTATTATCAACAAAACTTTTGTTGCAGGAGACAAGATTTTGATAAATTATGATAGTCAAAAAGAAGAATTCACTTTTTCAAAAGCTCCTCCCCAAGTCCAGAGTTCTCAAAATTCAGATGGAGAACAAATTCCTAGCCAGCCGCTAATAAATGGAACACCAACTCAAAACTCAATTCCAAACCCGCCGCTCACAATGGGAAGCGATGGTACACAAATGTCCCCAAAGGCTTAAGTGATTTATGGATGAAGAAAATAAAATTCAGCAAGGCTTTCCAGTCCCAAAACCCAATCTATCTGATAGAATAGTTGTTTTTTTAAATACAAAAAAAATTATAGCAGGCCTTGCAGTAATAGTTTTAGTTCTTTTTATCATCGTTCCTTTTATATTTTTTAGACAATCAAAAAAGATAAAACAAACTCCCAAATTTTCTCCTGTCCCTGCGGCCAATCCTTCTATCCAAGCTCCATCACCAAAATCTATTCCGACAATCACTCTCCCCCCCGAAGACACATATGTTTCTGATCAACTCATCATAAAATACAAACCTGGTCAATCACCTGATGAATTACAGGACCAGACTAAATTGAGAGAAATTGAATTAGCAGATAAAGAGGCTGGAGTCCTGTCTAAGGAAAAACTTTATAAAGACACAACAGACAACAATTTAAGGACTTATTATTTAATAAAATTGAAAACAGGGAGTGACTTATTACAAGCAATCACAATCTTAAAAAATCTTTCTGAAGTTGACAATGTCGAAACTAACGCAATTGTTCAACCGTTTTAAAAGTTTTTCCCAGTCCAAAAAAATAGCTTATATCATTTTAGGGATATTGGTAATTTTTTTTGCTTATTTACTAGTTGTAACAATATTTAAAAAGCCACAGAAGCTTGCTGTCACTGAAAGGACAGCAAAATATTACGAGCCGGCAAGTTATGTATCAGGCCAAGTAATTGTAAAATACAAAGCTGGTTTTTCTCCTGGGGAACTAGAACAAGCTATAGGAGAAAGAGAAAAAAAACAAAGAAGTATTGGTGGAAAGATTAAGATTTTTTGGCGGGATAATATTCAAAAACAGATGACACCGCAGGAATATTTATCCCTCTTTCAAGAATTAGACAAACAGGCAGGTGTTACATATAAAGAAAAATTATTCAAAGACTCAAAAGACCCAATGCTAAGAAGACACTATCTACTAAAACTTAAATCAGGCAGTGATGCTATAATTGTCCAAAATCTGTATTTGAAGTATGGCTTTATAGAGGGTACTCAACCAAACTTTATTGATGAAATATTCGCAACTACTCCAGATGATCTATATTATCCTCAAATGTGGGGGCTTCAAAAAATTCAAATGAGTGATGCATGGGATGCAGCAAAGGGAAGTAAAAGCGTAACTGCAGCAGTGATAGATACAGGAATTGACTATACCCATCAAGATTTACCAGACGATATAATAAAAGGCAAAAATTTTATTAGTGGCTCAGATGATCCAAGAGATGATAAAGGTCATGGTACTCATGTTGCGGGAACAATCGGAGCATTAGCTAATAACAAGATAGGTGTTAGTGGAATTAATTGGGATTTAAAACTTATGGCTGTAAAGGTTTTGGGTAGTGGTGGGAGTGGACCAAGTAGTGGGATAGTGCAAGGAATAAGGTACGCGGTAGACAACGGAGCGCGTGTCATAAACATGAGCCTTGGAGGAGCAAGATCCTGCGATTTTTTATATCAAGATGCAATTAATTATGCATTGAGTAAAGGGGTAGTTGTGGTAGTTGCGGCAGGGAATAGTAATGCAGATGCTTCTGGCTTTTCACCAGCCTCTTGCAGTGGAGTGGTTACCGTGGCAGCAACAGGACCAAATGACCAAAGGGCTTATTATTCAAATCATGGCTCTGTCGTTGAGTTAGCGGCACCCGGTGGAGATAAAAAAATATCAGGTGGGGTGTGTACCGTATCAAGTTGTATCATTTCGACCGTCCCTGGAGGAGGATACAGTTATAATTATCAAGGGACAAGTATGGCTTCGCCTCATGTTGCAGGTGCAGCGGCTCTTGTTTTATTTCTTTATCCAAACCTTACTCCACAACAAGTCAGTGATTGTTTAGTTGCAAGCGCAGACCCTATCTCGACAGATAAACCGATTGGTCCAAGACTAAATGTCTTTAAAGCGTTACAAGCTTGCTCAAGTGGTGCGCCGCCGGGTGCCCCAACCCCTACTCTACCACCTGGAGTGCCAACACCTACACCTACTTTACCACCTGGTGTAACACCAACTCCAACTACTCCTGCTCAATCAACGCCTACGCCAACAGGCGGAGGTTCGGGAGGATCAAGCCCAACGCCCACCCCAACGCCAATTAAAACATATAATTGTGTCGTCGATCCAAATTGTCCGCCTGCACAAAAAGTTATTCAGCAATGCCAATTAATTTGTACCCCAAGTAATTAATTGATATTTAGTTCAAAAGTTCCTACACTAAAGAAGATAATAAAATGTTTTACTTATCGATACCCATAATTTTTTTAAAATTTTGGTATTTGGAAGCGCCGATAGGACTCATAAGATTTTTTTCTTCGCTAAACAATTCAACGCTTCAACTTTTGTCACTTCCTCTTTTAATAAAAACTTATTTTAAGCCATGGAAAAACGAATACAGGAAAGGATTGGTTGCATTTTCCATCGCCATGGGAATTTTTATCAAGACTTTTGTTATAAGCGCCGAACTTCTCATATTCTTTTTGATTCTTATTTTTGAAATCTTATTCTTCATAACGTTTCTTTTCTGGCCTGTGGGTACTGTTCTGATTCTTTTTTTATGAAAGATTACGCAAGAATTTTTTCTTTTCTTAACTTTCCCATAGCGAAAGTCTTAAGACTTTTTGTGTTCCTTCTTTTATTTTTCCTGATTATCTCAGAGGAGAGCAGTCTGTTTGTATTTTTTTTATCACTTCTTTTGATTTTTGAAGTTTTCCTAAGGTTCAAGATTTCAAAAATTTCACCTAAACTTGAGGTTTCAAAAAATGACGGCCTGCCTGCCGGCAGGCAGGGCAAAAATATTTTTGATTCATTTACTCTTCCTGCCCTTGCCCTTTTTCAAACAAGTAAAGATTCAGAAACGCTGATTAAAAAAATGGTGAAGATGGAGGCTGTGGATTTCATTATGGAAAAATCAGACATATTAAAACCTGAAGAGATAATAGATATAAAGATTTCCAAAGATCAAATCGTCAAAACTGCTTTTGAAACGGTCAAAAAACTTAACGGAAAATTCATAACAACAGCCGATCTTTTTGCATCGTATCTGCTTCTTTCCGAAAGTGCGACAAAACTTTTGTTTAATAAAGGGCTTAAGAAAGAAGAGTTTATGCAAATTTTATTATGGACTAGGGCAAGATTTTCTAAAGAGGAAAACCCTAAGCCTTTCAGAATAGAATTCCCGGGTTTAGGGATTGCAGAAGATTGGGTCACAGGCTGGACTATAGAAGCTAGGAAATACATGCTGGATTTAACAGGGGAAATCCTTAGAAAAAAACCAACAATCTTAGGAAGGGAGGAAGAGTTCCGACAGCTTTTGGAGGCAATGTATAAAGGAAAAAGTGCCCTTCTTGTAGGAGAAGAAGGATCAGGAAGAAGAGAAATTGCAAGCGCACTCTCCTTTTACAGCTTAATCGGTGACCTAAAGGGTAATCTTTACCATCAGAAATTTTACCAGCTTCTCGTTGATGCTCTTCTTGCCGGGACGGAGAATATAGGTGCTTTGGAGGCGAGGATAGACTCTTTAATCGCAGAGGTTTCTCATTCAGGAAATATTATTATTTTTATTCCTTCAGTTGAAAATATTCTTGGTTCTTCTTCGTTTCAGCTTGATCTTTCAGGAGTCCTCACCCCTTATATTGAGAAAGGTGCAATAAGGATTATCTGTACTATTAGTCCTCAAGCTTATAAAAAATTTGTTGAAACAAGAAAAACTTTTGCCGAAAACTTCGAGATCATAAGGGTGGATGAGCCTGATTCCAATACAGCTTTAAATATGCTTTTTAGAAAATCAGATGAGATTGAAGAGAAAAGTAAAACGTCTCTTTCTTATAAATCTATAGTAGCGTCTTTGAAATTTGCCAAAAAATACCTGCCGGATAAAGTTCTTCCCGGTTCAGCTGCCGTGCTTTTATCTGATACCACGGCCGCTGTAGTTTTATCGGGCAGAAAAGTTGTTGAGGAGAAAGATGTTATTGCTAAAGTTGAAGAGAAAACAAACATAGCAGTGGGCAAACCCAGTGGGAAAGAAAAACAGCTTCTTTTAAACCTTGAGGATAAAATACACCAAAGAGTAATTGATCAAAAAGAGGCAGTATCACAAATTTCAGAAGCCATGAGAAGACTTAGGGCAGGTTTGACGACGGAAGAAAGACCCATCTCATTTTTATTCCTGGGTCCAACGGGAGTGGGTAAAACCGAAACAGCAAAGGTCTTGGCCCGGCTTTACTTTGGGGGAGAAAACAAAATGATAAGGCTTGATATGAGCGAATACTCAAATCAGGGATCCTTAAAAAGGCTTTTGGGATCTCTTCCTGGTGAGACTGAAACGCCTGGGGAGCTTACGGATAAGATAAAAGATAACCCTTTTTCTCTGGTACTTCTTGATGAGTTTGAGAAGGCAGATCCTAATATCTTGAATCTTTTCCTCCAGGTCTTAGAAGACGGAAGACTTACAGACAACAAGGGAAAAACAGTTTCATTTATCGATTCGATAGTAATTGCAACCTCAAATGCAGGATCTGAATTTATCCGCGAGGAAGTAGAAAAAGGGACACCAGTTGATAATAAATTTCAAAAGAATCTTTTGGAACTTCTTCAAAAAAAGGGAACCTTCAAACCTGAACTTTTAAATAGGTTCGATGGGATAATTGTGTTTAAGCCTCTTTCGGAGGATGAGGTAAGAAAGGTTACGGAAATTCTTCTTTCGGAACTTTCAAATAAGCTTAAAGAACAGGATATTTCGGCTTCTTTTGATAACTTAGTAATTGAAAAGGTAATTAAAGAAGGATTTGACCGGCAGTATGGAGCAAGACCGATAAGAAGATACATAGAGGATAATATTGAAGATCTTATCGCCCAAAAAATCTTAAAGGATGAAATAAGAAGAGGAGATAAATTGCAATTAACAGTTAACAATCCCCAATTAACAGTTGCAATTTCTAATTCTTAATTTCTAAATTCTAAACAAATCCCCAAATTCAAAATCCCAAACTGAAAACAATTCAATAATTTGATAGTCAACCGTTGAAGGTTGGTGGTTATTTTGGTATACTGTTTGCCTATGCCGGCATTGCAGAGAAGTGAATTTTCACTCGCATTAAATCAAGTCGCCAATGAGCGCGGCGTTGATATTTCTGTGGTTTTGGATACTGTAAAAAATGCAATTCTCGCAGCTTATAAGAAAGATCATCCCGAAGTTGAGGTAGAGGAATATAGAGCAGAGCTTGATGCAAATACGGGTGAAGCAAAAATTTTTCTTAAGGATAAGGATGTAACTCCTCCGGGGTTTGGTCGAATTGCAGCTCAGACCGCCAAGCAGGTAATTCTTCAAAAAATTAGAGAAAAAGAAAAAGAAGCAATAATGTCAGATTATAAAATGAGGATTGGGACAGTTATGAACGGAATGATCCTAAGGTTTGCAGGTCCAAATATGATTGTTGATGTAGGCAAAACCGAGGCCATAATGCCTCCTTCTGAGCAGATTCCCAGCGAAAGGTATCATTTAAATCAAAGACTTGCAGTTTATCTTTTGGAAATAAGAGAAGGACTTAAAGGAGAAGAGCTTATTGTTTCACGAGCAAACAACGGTCTTTTGGAGGGACTATTTAGACGTGAAGTTCCTGAGGTGGCACAGGGAAGTGTTGTTATAAAAGTTATTGCAAGAGAGGCGGGTTCACGAAGCAAGGTTGCAGTCTTTTCTGGGCAATCGGGAATAGATCCTGTGGGAAGCTGCGTTGGGCAAAAGGGAGTAAGAGTCCAGGCAATAATTCAGGAATTTGCAGGATTTGAGAAAATTGACATAGTTCAATGGCAGGAGGATTCGAAAGAATTTATAGCGCAGGCACTCTCGCCTGCTAAGAATGTGAAGGTGGAGGTTTCTGAGGAGGACAAGACTGCCCATGTTTTTGTGCCGGCCGAAGAATTACCTCTTGCTATTGGGCGAGATGGTCAGAATGTAAGACTTGCATCAAAGCTGACAGGTTATAGGATTGAGATAGAGGGAGAACCCTCCGACACTAAAGTTTTGGAGGGCAAGGGGGAAGAAAATGAAATTAAAAATGAAGAGAAACCATCTAGTCTAAAATTAGAAGATAAACAAGATGAAATACCGCAAGTGAAAGAAGATCAAAAAGAAAATAGTAAATCGACTTTCAGTTCACCCGAGAATGGACAGATCGCCTCCGTCTCGCGAATAAAGAGGAAGAAAAAAAAGGTAGATAAAGGAAAATCCCAAAAGACTTCCGAATAATTATGTTTAAGAAGTTTGGAATTTTTAAATTGGAATTTATTTGGGATTTAGATATTATAATTTGGAATTTTAAAAATATATGGATAAGCAAAAAAGAAATTTATCAAAACAAACCCTTTCTATTCGGATATTCACTCCCGTAGTAACCCTATTGGGTCATGTTGATCATGGGAAAACTACCCTTTTAGATGCAATAAGGAAAACCAATATCGCTTCAAAAGAACATGGAGGGATAACCCAATCCATAGGAGCCTCAAAGATAGAATTCGTCAATGAAGGAAAGATTAGAAGCATAACTTTTATAGATACTCCGGGACACGAAGCATTTCCGAAAATGAGAGAAAGAGGGGGGATGGCAGCCGACATCGGGCTTCTTGTTGTTTCCTCTGTTGACGGGGTAATGCCTCAGACAAAGGAAAGCATTCATGTCCTTAAATCCTCCAAAATCCCCTTTATTGTGGTGTTGACCAAATCCGATTTGCCCGAAAAAAATCCCGAAAAGGTAAAAGGAGAGCTTATGAAGGAGGGGATAGCTCTTGAAGGTTATGGGGGCGATGTGCCTATAATAGAAATTTCTGCAAAGACAAACACCAACATAAAAGAACTTTTAAGTTTGATTCTTTTGGTTGATGAACTTAAATCCGAAAATAAAACCCGCGCCGCCGTCAAATCCTTCGGCGACGCACGGCAAAGCTCTCAAGGAGAGTTTCAAGCAGTTGTAATTGATTCAAAACAGGATATAAGAAGAGGACCTCTTGCAACAATTGTTATCAAAAACGGAACCATAAGAATTCGGGATGAGATAGTCTCAGAAGGCATATCGGGAAGGGTAAAAAGTTTGAATGACTTAAATGGGAGAAGACTTGAGAGTGTCACGATCGGCGAGCCAGTTGAAGTTTTGGGATTTGAAAAGGCACCGGCAGTAGGTTCAATAGTAAAAAAGAAAGGGGCTGGGGTTTCTCACAAGGAATCGGGTAAAGGTTATTCGGTATTACAGCCCGTTGCGTCAAACGCCAAACGTCAAACTATACCAGCAACTACAGCATTAGCCCAAGACGATACCCATCTTCTCTCTGTGATTCTTTGTGCGGATACATTTGGGTCACTTGAGGCGATCTTAAATGCTCTTCCCGGGCAAATAAATGTTATCCATAAAAAAACAGGAGAGATTACTCCCGCCGATATTATTCTTGCAAAATCAACCGGAGCACTTGTTATAGGATTTAACACAAAATTAAAACCTGAAATCCTAAAACTTGCAAGAACCGAAAAAGTTCTTCTTAAGAATTACAATTTAATTTATGAACTCATAGATGAAATAAAAGACGTACTTGAAGGCAGAAAACTTTCTATGGAGGAAGAAATTCTTGGAATAGCTAAAATTGTCGCCTCTTTTCCTTATGAAAAGACTAAAGTCATGGGTGTTACGATTACAGACGGGCGAATGGCAAAAGGAGATAAGGTAAGACTTGTCAGAAATGACGAAATTTTGGGAGAGACTGCAGTTGTCTCCTTGCGGCAAGGAAAAAATCCAATATCAAAGGCTGAAAAAGGAAATGAAGCAGGGATAATCGTATCTCCTTTTCTTGACTTTACTATAGGAGATATGTTAATATCGCATGGTTAAATTTGAATATGGATAATAGATTTCCAAATCAACTTAGAGATCTTATCGATAAGAATGCCATTATCGGTATAGCTGTCGGTAAGAACCCTGGAGTGGATGAGATGGCATCTGCCCTTTCTTTGTATCTTGTGCTTCAAAGCGAGAACAAAAATGTCAGTGTTGTCTGCCCAACTGAAGCTTTGGTTGAGCATTCAAGGCTAGTTGGAATTGATAAGGTAAAGAATAATTTTGACGGGGGGGGAGGAGATATGGTAGTTTCCTTTCCCTATAAAGAAGGGGAAATAGATAAAATTTCTTATACACTAGAGAATGGTTTCTTGAATATCATAGTAAAGCCGGGCGAGGAAGGACTTTCATTCTCAGAAAGGGACGTCGCCTTTAAAAGATCTGAGGGATATCCAACGCTTCTTTTTGTTATTGGAACCCCAAGACTTTCTGATCTTGAAAGGATATTTGATCCTCAGGCTCTTAAAGATACCCAAGTTATAAATATTGATAACAAAGCTGATAATCAGGGATTTGGAGACATAGCAATTGTTTCTCCAGATAATTCTTCAATTTCAGAGAAGATTGCAGATCTTATAATTTCCCTTGGTCTTCCTATCGATATAGACACGGCGCAGAATCTTTTAATCGGGATTGAGAAAGCCACAGATAACTTTCAAAATGCAAAAACAAGCCCCCTTGCATTTGAAATGGCAGGAGAGCTTATCAAAAAGGGTGCTGTAAGGTCTTTTAAGAGGACTGATGAAATTTCAGGGGAAGAGGCTTCGATATTTTCTCCTAAAACTTCTCAAAAACAAGAAACAAGACAAGATTTAAGACAAGAACAGAGATTTGACAGAAGGGATCAATCTGTCTGGCCTGTCCAACCTACTTCGACGAGCCGAGGTGAGCAGGCGGGCGGGGGGCAAGGTAAAACCCTTCGACAAGCTCAGGGCAAGCAGGGAAAAAATCCGCCGGTTGATTGGCTGACACCCAAAATCTACAAAGGCTCAACGAATATTTAACAATTTACATTTAACAATTCACCTCGATTTTCCTTATTGAGAGCCAATGTAAAAATTGATATAATTACTAACTATGCCGCTTACATCAGATCAAAAGCAGGAAATAATCAAAAAATATCAGACGACAGAAGGAGATACCGGAAGTCCTGAAGTTCAGATTGCTCTTCTTTCCAATAGAATCGGTAAACTCACAGACCATCTCAAAGCGCATATTCATGACACCCATTCAAGACGCGGACTTTTATCGATGATCGCCAAAAGAAGGAGACTTGTCAATTTTTTAAAAAGCGTTGATAAGAAGCGTTACTCTTCAATTGCAAAGGATTTAAGCCTTAAAGATTAATGGAAAAAACCTCAAAAAGTATAGAACTGGCAGAAACTCTCTTAACACTTGAGACAGGAGAACTTGCCAAACAAGCTACATCTTCAATTCTAGCCCGTCTTGGAGATACGATGGTTCTCTCAACTTTGGTTGTCGGGCAGGTGAGGGAAGACATTGATTATTTTCCTCTGACTGTTGAATATGTTGAGAGACTTTATGCAGGAGGTCGGATAAAGGGGAGCCGTTGGGTAAAAAGAGAAGGAAGACCAAGCGATGAGGCAATCCTGACGGCAAGACTTATCGATAGATCCATAAGACCGCTTTTTCCAAAGGACTTTAAGAAAGAGGTTCAAGTTGTCATAACGGTACTCTCGGTGGATGGCGAGAATGAACCTGATATTCTTTCAATTATCGCAACATCTGCCGCTTTAAGCATATCTTCTGTTCCATGGAACGGTCCGGTCTCAGCCGTTCGAATGGGGTATGTTTTGGAAAAAGGCAACGGCAATAAGGAGTTTATTGTAAATCCGGGCGCTGCAGAAGTTGAATTATCAGAGCTTGATCTTATTGCGACCCAAACAAAAGAAAAAACCGTAATGATTGAGGGAGAGGGAAGACAAGTTCCCGAAGATATAGTCTTGGAGGCAATAGGAAAAGCCCATGCCGAAAATAAAAAGGTAATTGCTCTTATCGAGGATCTTGTAAAAAAGGCAGGCAGGAAAAAAGAGATCGTTAGCCCGAATGTTGCTCTTTCCCAACTAATTTCAAAGATTCAAACAGAATATAAAGATGAGGTAAGTTCTCTTGTTCAAACAAGGTTGGGCAAGGAGTCAACGGGATCAGAAACTGAGGACCTCGTTGGTAAAATATTTGAACAGATGAAACTGGAAGATCCACAAAACCCGCTTGATAAAAAACTCATCTCGCAAGGAATTGAGACAGTACTTTTTAAGATTATAAGAGAGGACATTCTTAAAAAGGGAAAAAGACCTGACGGAAGAAAGGCGGATGATATTCGAGAAATTAGCTCTAAGGTTTCTGTTTTGCCAAGAACTCATGGATCTGCAGTATTTCAAAGAGGAGAAACTCAGGTTCTTACAGTTGTCACGCTTGGTTCTCCAAAGCTTGAGCAACTGGTAGAATCGGCAGAGGGAGAGGAAGTTAAGACTTATATGCATCATTATTCCATGCCTCCGTATTCGGTCGGTGAAACAGGAAGGATTGGCTATCCAACAAGGCGAGAAATTGGCCACGGTGCTCTTGCAGAGCGGGCGCTTCTGCCGGTCATTCCCAAACAGGAACTTTTCCCCTATACAATAAGGGTAGTTTCAGAAGTTCTTTCATCAAACGGCTCTACTTCTATGGCGTCAGCCTGCGGATCAACCCTTGCTCTTATGGATGCAGGTGTTCCTATCGTAAATTCTATTGCGGGAATTGCAATGGGACTGATGTCAGACGATTCTAAATATGTAATCCTGACGGATATTCTAGGTCTTGAGGATTTTTCTGGAGATATGGATTTTAAAGTTGCAGGGTCAGATGTAGGAATAACCGGGATACAGCTTGATGTGAAGATTCCCGGCTTAACTCTTAATCAGATCAAAGAGGTTTTTGAAAAATCAAAGAAAGCCCGCCTTTTTATTCTTGAGAAGATGCTTTCTGTAATGCCAAAGTCAAGAACAGAAGTATCAAAATATGCTCCAAAAATTGAGATGATTTATATTCCTGTTGAAAAAATCGGAGAGCTTATCGGACCCGGAGGAAAAACCATAAGAAATATAATTGCTCAGACTGGTGCTACTGTTGATGTTGAGGACGATGGCTCTGTTGCTGTATCAGGGACTTCGGAGGAAGCTGTCGGGAAAGCAGTTCATTGGATCGAGGCTCTAACAAGGGAGGTAAAGGCAGGAGAAGAATTTGAAGGAGAAGTAAAAAGAATTCTTCCCTTTGGAGCATTTGTAGAAATTCTTCCCGGCAAAGAAGGAATGGTTCATGTTTCTCAAATGGCAGAAGGATTTGTTAAGAATCCCGCCGATGTAGTATCAATAGGACAAAAAGTAAAAGTAAGGGTAATGGAAATAGATGAACAGGGGAGAATAAATCTTTCAATGAAGTTTCAGGAAAAAGGAGGTAGACAACCCGAAGATTCAACCCCGCCGATGACAGGGGCAATCCCAACTCAATCAGGGCAAATTCAAAGACCGGCAAGACGCATGCGAGGAGATTTTCAAAGACATGATAAGGATTTTCCAAGAAGAGAAAGAGAAGAGCACCCCCTATCAAGGCAATTCAAAAGAGAAAGAGAAGAGAAAAGCGGTAGAAGGAACTTTCCTCCGAGAAGACCACGTTTCAGAAAAGACACATATTAATTCCCATAGTTTACGTGGCTTCATTATTTTTGTATTATGTAATCATGGATGTTACTGCTTCATCATTGGAGGGTCAGATTCAAAAACTTGAAGAGAAGGTAAAACAGGCAAATCTACCTTCTGAGCTTTTGGATAAGGTTGGGGGAATGATAAATTTGCTTAGGGCAAGCGTAAAAACGGGGAGCGTCTCTTTTATAAATTTTGAAAATGTCTCCTCTTATGTTAATTGGGTGACATTTCTTCCTTTTTCAAATGAAACAAAAGATATTTTGGATCTAAACAACGCAAAGCAGGTACTTGATAAAAATCACTATGGCCTTGAAAGTGTAAAAAACAGAATTTTGGAATATCTTTCCTCAATAATTTTGACAATGCAGAATAATACATCCGAAGGAGTAATTAGGGCTCCAATCCTGTGTTTGGTAGGACTCGTGGGAACGGGTAAAACTACCCTGGCTTATTCGATTGCAGAAGCTTTGGGGAGAAAATTTGAAAGAATTCCTCTTGGCGGCATGGGGGACGCCCGCGCCCTTCGTGGACAATCGCGATCCTTTGCTGATGCGGAACCCGGGGCAATAATTAAAAAAGTTGTTAATGCAAAAACAAGAAATCCCGTTATACTCCTTGATGAACTTGATAGAGTAACCGAAGCAGCAAGGTCAGATATTATGGGTGTTTTGGTAGAGCTACTGGATCCTGAGCAGAACCAGGCATTCACAGATCATTATATAGATTATCCTTTTGATCTTTCTCATGTTTTATTCGTGTCAACCGCAAACAATACTACAAATATCTCAACGGCGGTTTTGGACAGACTTGAGGTAGTACAAATGCCTTCTTACACAGATCAAGAAAAAATGGAAATTGCCAAAAATTATCTTTTCCCCAAAATAAGATCCCAAAACGGACTTCCCGAAAGGAAGCTTGTTATTGATGAATCTGTCTGGCCATTCATAATAAGACCTTTGGGTTTTGATGCGGGAATAAGAAGTTTGGAGCGAACCATAGAAGGAGTTTGCAGAAAGACCGCAAGACTTTTTGTCGAAGGAAAAGTTTCTCAGGAAAGTTATATACACATAACATCGGAAAATTACAAACAATTTCTGCCAACATGATAAAAAAATCACAAATCCAAAATAATCACCGCAATTGCGGGATCCCGACTGGAAACTACCAGCGGGACAAATATCAAATAATTCTAAATTCAAATAACCAAAATTCAAAGCGGTTTGGAATTTGATTTTTGAAAATTGGAATTTATTTGGGATTTGGTGTTTTGAATTTATAATTTAAATCTTATGGATAAAGTTTCATTTATAGCCCTTGGAGGAATAGGGGATGTTACCAAAAATATGTACCTTTATGAATATAAGGATGAGATTCTTATTATTGACTGTGGTTTGGGATTTGCGGATGAAACGACCCTTGGAGTTGATCTTCTTCTTCCTGATATTTCTTATATTTTATCCTCGGGGAAGAAAATTAGAGGAATTGTTTTGACGCATGGACACGAGGACCATATCGGAGCGCTTCCTTTTATTCTCCCCCAGCTTATTGCCAAAGGAGAAAATTTTCCAGTCCTCGGAGGAGCTTTGACCGCAGGGCTTGCAAATGAAAAACTGAAAGAATATGGAGTCGCCAAAAGGGTTGAGACAGTTGACTATGGAACTTCCGAATTTAAGCTTGGCAGTTTCACCGTTTCTTTTATAAGAGTAACTCACTCGATTCCTGACAGCTCTCATATTTTTATAAAGACACCTCTGGGGAATTTTTATCATGCAAGTGATTTTAAGTTTGATCTAACACCTTTTGACGGCAAGAAAACTGATTTTGAAAAAATCGCAAAAGTGTCCATGCAGAAAGTTATGTGTCTTATGTCTGACTGTCTTCGCGCAGAGAAAGAAGGATTTACAAGATCAGAGCAGGTTTTGGCTCAAAATATAGAGGAAGAGATGAGGGATTGTCAGGGTAAGTTTATTCTTACAACCTACTCGTCAAACATTTCAAGGCTCAATCAGGCGATCGCAGCGGCAAGAAAATTGGGGAGAAAAGTGGTATTTGTTGGGCGTTCTTTAATAACGGCGGCAAGCATTGCTCAAAAGCTAGGATATATGAATCTTGAGAAAGGAATGGAGGTAAGTTTTCCTGAAGCAAGAAGATATAAGGGTAGGGAATTGCTTCTTCTTGTTGCAGGAAGCCAGGGGCAGGAAAATTCTGCCTTGTCAAGAATTGCCAATGGAGAGCATCGGGAAATTTCTATTTCTCCAAACGATATGGTTGTTTTTTCTGCAGATCCAATTCCCGGCAATGAAATATCAATAAACTCTATGATAGACAGTCTATCAAAGAAAGGGGCAAAGGTAATTTACTCTCAGCTTACAGATGAATTTCATGTTTCAGGACATGGTTCCTCAGACGACCTTATGCTTCTTATGGAGATGGTAAGACCCCGCAAACTTGTCCCAATCGGAGGAACTTATCGGCAGATGGTCGCCTATAAAAATCTTGCGTTCAAACAGGGATTTCTTGATAGAGACATATTCATTGTTGAAAATGGAGACGAGATAGTTTTTTCAAAGTCCGGCAGTGCGGTTATCGGAAGGAAAATCCCAACCAAAAATATTTACGTCGATGAGATCTCAGGAGAAGAGGTTGAAACTTATGTCTTAAGAGACAGACAAAAAATTTCAAAAGAGGGAGTAATAATAGTTCTTGCCGAAATTGACAGCTCAACCGGACAGATGACAGAAACACCAACTATAATCTCAAGGGCCCTTTCTGTTTCTGAGGCAAAACTAGCCAGCCAAAAAGTTTCCAAAGACATAAGAAATTCTTTCTCACAAAAAAGAGGAAGAGTTACCGACTGGACTTATATAAGGAAAAGAGTCGGAGAGATTGCGGAAAAATCAGTTCTCAGACATTTAAACAGGCGTCCTCTTGTGCTTCCAGTTGTGATTGAAGTTTAATGTTTAATCTTTCCCAATCGGCTTGTAGTCATACTTTCTAGGGGATATAATATTAAAGTAAAATATGGCAAGAAGAAGACATTACAGAAGAACAAGGTTTAAGCTTAAACTAAAAAAAACAACTATTTATTCTATTTTCTCCTTCGGCCTTATCATCGCAGGGTTGCTCTCTTTTCTTACCTTCACCCAAAGCCAACCCTCTTTTGAGACAGCTTCCGATCTTCTTAAAAAATATTTTGGATTTTCTGCTTATCTTTTTCCTTTGGTTCTGATATTTTTCGGCTTTCTTTTTCTAAGGCTTAAAATGTTTATATCAAGAGCCAATGTTTCAATCGGGTTTTTACTATTTTTTATTTCCCTTAATGCTTTAACTAAAGGCGGAATATTAGGAGAGTATTTATTTAAAGTTCTCTCGGATCTTGTAACTGGTATTGGAGCAAATCTTGTATATACTGCCGGAATTTTTGTTGGACTTGTTGTTTTTTTTGATACATCTATAGATGAGCTTTTTGGAGTCGCAGGTTTTGTGATCAAAAATGTCTCAAGATTTTTCCCAAAAACAATCCTGTCTGTCTTTAAAGATAAAAAGCCTTTGGGATTTAAAGATAGACATCTTATGATAAGGGGCGGAGCACCGGGCTTCTCAAATAGGGAGATGACCATTTCTCAGCCGAAGAAACAAGAGTCTCTTTTATCAGACAAGCTTGTTGCTAACCCTCTGGCAACAGACGGTGTTTGGGAATATCCTCCTCTATCTCTTTTGTCTGATTCAACTGCTCAAAAAGCTGACCGAGGGGACATAAAGAATATCGCGCAAGTTATAGAAAATACTCTTCAGAGTTTTGGAATCGGAGCAAAGGTTGTTGAAGTAAATCTTGGTCCGGCAGTTACTCAATATGCTCTTGAAATTGCCTTAGGAACAAAGGTTTCTAAGATTACTTCTTTGACCAATGATCTGGCCCTTGCAACAGAGGCGCCGACAGGACAGATAAGAATTGAGGCTCCGATTCCAGGGAGAAACCTTGTCGGAATAGAAATCCCCAACCGAAGCCTTGAGATTGTAACGCTTAAAACAATGCTAGAGGCAGAAATAATGAGAAAAAGCAAATCAAAACTTACGGTTTCTTTGGGGCTTGATGTTTCAGGCAATCCAGTAGTTGTTGATATCGGGAAAATGCCTCACGTCCTTATAGCAGGAACAACAGGTTCCGGGAAATCTGTTCTTATTAACTCATTTATCTCATCGCTTTTATTCCGCACATCTCCCTCTGAGGTGAAGTTGATTTTAATAGATCCTAAGAGAGTAGAGCTCACAGGATACAACGGGATTCCCCATCTTATGACGCCTGTAATTGTTGATGTTGAGAAGATTCTCGCATCTTTGAAATGGGCAATGGATGAGATGGACAGACGTTATAAAACATTTGCCGAAAGAACAGTTAGAAACATTGATTCTTATAATGAACTTGCGGGATTCCAGGCGCTCCCATACATAGTAATATTTGTTGATGAGCTTGCAGATCTTATGGCTTTTGCGCCGGTTGAAGTTGAGGATGCGATTACGAGGCTTGCTCAAATGGCGCGTGCTACTGGAATTCATTTGGTTCTCTCAACGCAACGACCCTCCGTTGATGTAATTACAGGACTTATAAAAGCAAATATTCCTTGCCGCATTGCCTTTAATGTCTCATCTATGGTTGATTCCCGGGTTATTATTGATATGCCCGGAGCAGAAAAACTCTTAGGGCGAGGAGATATGCTTTATATTCCGCCCGATCAGGCAAAACCGACACGCATACAAGGTGCCTATGTGTCAGAAAAAGAAATTAAAAAGCTTGTTGATTATCTTAAGGAAAAAGGACCGCCGGTTGAATATACCGAGGAAGTTACCGCAAGTCCTTTGGTGGTTCGAAAGACGGGAGGCGACGGACGAGATGCATTCTTTGAAGAGGCGATAAGAGTTGTATGCCAACATGATAGAGCTTCTGCGTCGCTTCTTCAAAGACGTCTTTCAATTGGTTACTCAAGAGCTGCAAGAATTTTGGACCAGCTTGAGGAAGCAGGAATCGTAGGACATGCTGAAGGATCAAAGCCAAGGGATGTTCTTGTAAGGAATGCTGAAGAGGTTATTGCAAGTCTCAATCAACAATAAACAAAAAATTCGAAATTCGAATATCTAAATCCTAAATAAATTCCAATTCTCAAAATATTAAAATCCAAACTGTCTTAAATTTTGGATTTGTGATTTTGATATTATTTAGAATTTAAAAATTAGTGCTTAGTATTTAGTATTATGCTTAAGGCAAGTCAGAGGCTTCTTGACGAGAGGAAGAAAAAAAGGTATTCGCTTGAAAAAATTTCAAATGCAACAAAAATCCGGGTCGAGTTTCTTTCTTCCATAGAGAAGGGGGAATACCAAAAACTTCCTTCTGCGTATGCTCAAGGATTTGTCCGAAACTACGCGAAATTTTTGGAACTTCCCGAGAAAGAAATTTTACCTCTTTTCAAAAGAGAATTTGATGAGAGAAAAGAATATGAGGTTCTGCCTAAGGGGCTTATCGGGAAAAAAGACGCCCCCCTTAGGAGATTTAAAATAAAAAGATTTTTTGTATTAGGAATTTTAATTTTTATTATTTTAATAGGCTATATACTTTTTCAGGGAAGATACGCATTTTTAAATCCTCCCCTTGATGTAGATTCGCCTTCCGAGGGGCAGACAATCTTCTCTTCAATTATTACAGTCTCGGGGAAAACCGATTCTTCCTCAACGATTTTTATAGGGGATGACGCAGTAAGCGTTGGGGAAGATGGAAAATTTAAGAAAGAAATATTGGCCCTTCCCGGGAAGACTACAATTAATGTTAAGGCAGTTAATCGCTTCGGAAGAGAAACAGCTGTAACCCGCCGCGTTTTGGTAAAATAGGAGCATTCGTTCTAACTCTGCCCCGCAAAATTTTATGTCAAAAGAAATATTGTCCCCAATGGATCAAGCAAAGATAGAAGTGCCAAGAGCATGGTATGAGATAGATCATAGAGCACATGTAAATATTACTATGGCAGTTACTTTAGGCGCATATTTCGCAAATTTAGAAGTTTTTCATGTAAATTCTGTCCCTGCTCATATTGTTGGTGCGGCAATATTTTTCATCAGCAACCTAGCTGATCGATACTCTTCTGTTAAGGGATTTGATGCAGATAATTTAGTCCAACAGAGTGGAATTGATTCCAGAGAGGGACCATTAGAAAAAAATATATTACTTGGAGATATCACAAATTCAAAACAATTCCTTTTTAGCAAGAGGGCATTATTAATAGATGTTGCTGCAACAGCATTATCCGATGCTGATCCAGGGATTGCTGCTAGTTTTACAATTGCAAAAATTCACGCAACAGTAAATAATCTTAGAAATGCGAAGCGACTCAATAAGGCGGTTGAGATAGCTGATACCCGAAGCATTGAAGAATAGATTTTTTCCAATACGCCTGCGTTAAATAATTTTCTTCCTTGATTTAAATTTCTTCTATCGTCGGTAACGATCCCGTATCGTCATCGTTCGTCATCGTCATTGGATTTTGCTCGAACCAACTCTGGTTTGTTTTGTTATATTTAATCCTGTTGACATAGTCATTTTTTAAATGCTATGTTTAATATTACTATGATTGATCCTGCCCAAACGGCTTTATTTTTGGTAATAATAGTTTTGACTATCCTTCTTTTGGTTTTAGGCGTTCAGGTGTTTTTTATTTTAAGAGAACTTAGAAAAACAGTTGATAAGGCTAACAAGGTTTTGGATGATACAGGCGTCATAACCGAAAGCGTATCGGGTCCTATTTCAGGTCTTTCAAGTCTTGCAACGGGGATAAAAGCAGGAGCAGTGGTTGCAAGACTTTTAAAAAAGAGAGCATCAAAGAAAGGAAAACATGAGTAACGGAAACAATAACAGATTTTTCGAGGGGTTTTTGTGGGGCGCTATTATAGGGGGAGGGCTTGTTTTTTTTCTTACAACAAAAAAAGGAAAAAAACTTCTTAAAACTATTTCAGAGAATGGGCTTGAAAATTTGACAGAAATGCTTGCGGATGATGATCTTGAGTATGAGGAGACGATAGAGGAAATACCGGAAGAGCCTCGGATTGCCCAAAAAGAAACTTCTTCAAATGGAAACGGTGTTCCCAAAAGTAATTCGGAGAACGAACCAGTTAAAACTAAGCCCGCAAGAAGATTCTTCAAAAGAAAAACCACCTAATAACATTTTTGTTTAAGAGTTCGGTGTAGTTACCCGTATAGTCAAATGTTAAGCGCCAGACGTTGCTAGCGGCCAAAACCTTTACCCAAAACGATTTAGTTAGAGGCCGTACTTTCTTATATTTTCGTTGTGTACTTTAATGTCCTCAGCGTATCTATTGATCCCGTTTTTGTCAGTAATATAGTATAGATAGGAAGTATTTGCCGGATTTATTGCAGCTTTTAGGCTTGCAAGACCGGGGTTTGAGATTGGTCCCGGGGGTAGACCGGCCACCTTATAAGTATTGTAAGGAGAGTTTAAGAGCTTATCCTCTTCTGTTAAGAGTTTTTTCCACCATCTTTTCTCTCCTTCCTGATATCCTAATGCATACTGAATGGTTGCGTCTATATCAAGTTTCATACCAAGCTCAAGTCTGTTTTTGATGACACTTCCTACAAGAGGCCTGTCCTCGTCGTGTCTTGTCTCTCTTTCTATCAGAGATGCAATTATTACAATTTCCTCTTGAGAAAGATTTGTCTTTAAGGTACCCAAAGTTGCGTATTTATTATTAAAATTATTTTTCAGTATATCAACTATCGCATTTATATCTGCATCTTTTGGGAAAAGATAGGTATCGGGAAAGAGATAACCTTCATTTACTACCAGAATATTTCTCCATTCAGGTTTATAATTTGGCAAAGAAGTCTTAAACATACCTGCTATTTCATCGGCTCTTAATCCCTCAGGAATGGTTACCCAGATATCCAAAGTGCCGTGTCTTAAATTTTCTACTATTTGATATAAATTCATTGATGGATTTAGCCTGAAGTCTCCTGCCTGAATTTCTTTATCTATTCCCATCTTTTTAGTCAGAAGAAAAAATACAATCGGATCCCTGATAAGTCCTTCTTTTTTAAGTTTATTGGCTATTTCTCGCACGCCTTCACCTTTTGCAACTACAAAGATTTTCGGAGTTTGGTTTGAGGGATCAGAAGAACTTATGCCATTTTTCCACCATAAAGCTGAGCCCGCAATAACAACAATTAAGACAATTACAAAAATTGTTAATCTCCTCATAGACTAATTATCGGAAATCTTATTGCTGATCTTTTTCCTGTTTTAAGATTATACATGTTTTCGCTGTACAAAGTACAGATGGTCTCATTTTTCCTTACTTCTTCACCTAATTTCTTATTAAGATAAACTCCTGTTGTCTTGTGTTCAGGCGCTCCCAGAATTCTTGCAACCATTGTAAGATTTCTGGTATTTATTCTTCTTACGATTCCGCTTTCTTTTGCTTTTATAGTATCTTTAAACTTTCCGGTTTTTAGATCTTCGCTGTCTATATTGGGGTTTCCTCCCTGAGCTCTTATTATTTCCTGCATTTTTTTAAAAGCAAGACCGTTCTTGAGAATATTTTTCGCCCAATTAAAAGAGCTCCCGTGAGTTTTTTTTATTTCTTTTTTTAGATTAACATTTGCATCTGTAAGACAAAGCTTAAGAAGTTCTCCTGCGAGAGTAAGGCTTCTTTCTTCAAGATCAAGCGGTCTTTCGGATTTTTGTTGAAGAATCCTTAAAGCTTCTCTTGTTTCAAGAACTGGTCCTATTCCGCGGCCCAGAGGCTCATCGGTTCTTTGGATAAGCACCTTTATCTTTATATGAAATTGTCGTGCCAGATATTGAAATTTTTCTTTAAGAATTTTTGCATCTTTTAATCTATGCACCTTTACGGATTTGCCGTAAGGCAGATCAATTACAACATGATTTGAGCCAAAAGCAACCTTTTTTGCCATTATTGAGACAAGGATTTTATCGTAACTTTCAAAAAGAAGGGGTTTTTCAACTTTAATCATGATGTCATCTGCAGGAGCAATACCGAAGCTTCCTCCCCAGACTATACATCCGTTGGTTTTTTTAACAACCTTGTATATTTTTTCCCGGGTCAAAACAACAGGAGCCAAGACTTCCATGTCATCTGCTGTTCCGTCGGGCGATGTTATTGCGCGCGATGAGCTTTTCGGTACAGTAAATCCTGCCGCTGCAACAATAGGGACAACTATAAGAGTGGTTCTTGATCCTGGGACCCCGCCTATCGAATGTTTGTCTGCCACAATGCCCTTGAAGGAAAGCCGTTCTCCCGTATCAACCATTGAGCGAGTTAAATGATAAAGCTCTTTATTGGTAAAGCCTTTAGCAAAACCGGATGCTGCGAAATAAGTTGTAAGGACATCACCGAGTCTATTTCTTGCGATTTCGTCCATTACGGCAAAGACCTCTTTGTATGTGAGTCTTTTTCCGACGAGTTTTTTTTGGATTGCTTCAAGTGCCTTTCGGAGTTCCTCCTCCTCATTTTTGAAAAGATCGGATTTTTTCACTGTCTGTCTCCTTTTATTTGGCTGATGGCAATAGAAACTATCCCCTTAACTAAAGAAAGAATGAAGTACAGGAATCCGTTTATGATTCGATAAACTGTAGGCCAGATTTTAATAAGAATAATTTTAAACCTATTTTCCTCCTGCATTTTTAGATTTTTTCAAGCTTTGATTTTATTATAAGTCTTTTCCAAACAGTCCCGGGAGGAGTGCAGGTTACCAGAGTAAGATAGGAGTCACTAGTGTCTTGATTAAATATAGAAGTATTATCTGGATCAACAACCGAAATATTAAAAATCCTATATTTATAGGTAATACTTGCGATATTAACATAAATAATATCACTTTGTTTAAGTTGATAGGCATTTGCAAAAATTGTTTTGTAATCATTGGGATTGAAAAGCTGAGGAAGCGTAGAGTGGCCAAATACAACTGCATTTCCTGCCTCGGAAGGCGCAGGCGTTCCCGGATAATTTACAAGATGAGAAGAAAGGTTTGTATCCACAGTTGAGACTGTTGCATTCTTGATGTTTAACTTAGGAATTGACACGGAGTAGTAGGGAACCTTTGCTTTTTTACTGCCAGGCACACCGTAACCCGGGAACCAATTTCGAGCATTTGTGTAGTCGACTCCAGAGATTAAATTTCCTGCTTGAGAAATAAGACTTCCCAAAGTTTCGGGGTTTACAACAGTGCTTCGGGGTATTGGAGCTTGGATGCTTGGTGAAGCAAAAGTACCCTCAAAAAATATCTGCCAGAGGATTAGAGGATAGAAAATGTATATGGCAGTCATTAGTCCTATAATCGAAAAGACAATTCCTAGGTGCTTCACCAATTTTTTTCTTGAGTTTCTACCCCCTTTTTCGTAATAGTATTTACTCATTTATAGAAGTTTTTACCTGAATATTCTTTTCGGAGAGTGGAATCCTTTTTGGGAAAAATGGCAAGTTTAAAGAAAGAGAAATCTGAATATCTGATACTTGAGAGTATTTAGACAGAAGAGATTCGGCATCTTTGAAAGATTTTCCCTTAATTTGTTTTACTAAACTCTTAGAGTCTATCTTGGGAATCAAAAGAGCTTTTATAGAGATCTGGGCACTTACCTTACTTTCTTCTGTTTTTACATCCGAAACATCAACTTTTATGCTCTTGGGTTCGATTGTCAGGTTTTCTGAAACCTCTCTCTTAAGAATTTCATTTGAAAAGTTTTCTATATCCTTCTTTTTATAAGCAATTCCCTTAAACTCAACTGTCCCTTTTAGAGAAACTTGATTTGTTTCATCACCTTCTTTTTTGCTGAAATCCCCTTTCACCAATTCCTCTGAAACCAAAACAGGGAGAAGTACCTGATCTTGTGAAATTTTATTATTTAGATCATCTTTGGCTTTTTGTTCAAGGCTTTTGGGAAGATCCCTCTCGAGCTTTACGATATCATTTTTTGAAACTACTGTAAGTTCTTTTTTAGATCCTCCTGAAAAGGCATTGTCATTTTTGGCTGCAACAGATGAACGTCCTCCTATAGAAAACTTTGTATTTGATGGGAGGTTATATTCTTGTCCGATTGCCTTTGCGGTGACATTGACATTTACTTTTCCTGGGGTAGTGCCGGAGAATATGTCGCCGGATGCTGATGCAACCGTAAGTCCTTTATCAAGAGCAAACTCCAAATCATTTGAGGACGTAATAGTTATCCCTTGGGCAAGAGCTTGACTTGTAGATGAATTATTAAAAATTGTTACTGTTCCTTTTGCTTTATCGCCAACTTCCTTCTTTCCAGTTGCTTTTGTTGAAATATTGCCATCCTTTTGACTTGCCAAAAAGTCTGAACCGATTATGCCCCGAGAACTGTCCGTCGGTGAATCCACGGCAAAAATTACATCTTGAGTTTTTTCTGACGGTTGTCCTGTAAGGGATAAAACAACAGTCGCTTTATTTAAGAAAAAGTAAAAGAGAGACAGAATAATTATTAAAATGAAAATTACGATCGGAATTAATAAAACCTTCCCCCTTTGAGTTAAACCGAATCCTGAAAAAGAAATTTTTGCAGGAATTTTCTTAACAAACTTCAAAATTCTAGGAGCAAAGACTTTTACCCCCGTAAGAACAAAGGATGCATTTATGGGAAGAGCCTTTTTTTCTGCTTCTTCAACTTTTATATCCTTCGGAATTCCCGCCTGTCCGGCCCGCTTTGCCGAATCGAGGCGAGCAGGCAGGTCCTCGATTTTCTCTCCGGTAATTTCTTCTTCCGGCTTTTCTTCTGGAGGAGCTTGCAAGGGCTCTTTGGCAATATCCTTGTTCTCTAGAAACCCAAAATACTCAAGAGAAGAATCTTGCGGAATATTTTTGATCTTCTCATTTATAATCTCTTCTTCGGCTTCTCCGGTGGGCAAAGTTTCTTGTTCCTGAGGAGGTTTAGAAAGCTCTTCTATATCTTCTTTCTTTTCTTCGATACTTAACACATCTCCTAAAATCTCAAACCCCATTTGTTGTGCCGCTCCGAAAAGAACCGCTCTTGCGTCAAAATCCGGGGAAAGGATACCTACTTTAGGAAGATGAAGAAAGGGAAGGCTTTTGCTCCAGCTGTGATTTATAAATTCCTGACTTTCATCTTCATCGCCATTGAAGATGAGTATTCTTGCAGGGAGAATCTCGGATGATGAAAAATGTTTAAGAATCGTATCAACAGTCTGAGCAGGAGATTCCAGAATTTGCGAGGTTTTGAATTCCAAAATTCTTCCTCCCTTTACATGGGCAACAGAAATATATTTTTTGCCGGTTTCAGCAACTATGGCTGTAAGAGGAGCCCCTTCTTCTTGTTGGAGAAGATGAGAAATTGCCTCAATAATTACTATAAAACCTATGGGTAAGAGTCCAAGCTCATCACTTATTTTCTTAAGTTTTAAAAGATACTCCTTTTTTATCTTGTTTTCCCCAATCCAGCTTCCTTTAACTCCAAAAATAGTTTTTACTGTTTCAAGTTCCGTGACAAGCGATTGTTCCGCGGTTGATACAGCTTTATCCAGAACATCCAAAAATTCCTCCAAAGAGGCTTCTTCAATGGAGTTTTCAAAATATTCGGAATGTCTGGCAAGAACCTTTACTTTCGAAAGTTCTTCTTCAAAGAAAACCGCATTCACTTTCTCATTCCGAAGTACAAGAGCTAGGAAATATTGTTTCTCTTCTTTTTTTTTGCCGAATCTGAGGGGCAATTTCATACATCCTTGATTGTTGCATAGACACGTCTTTGCCCATGCCCAATGTTCTCTTGTTTTATTATCTTAAACCTTTTAAGCAGTCCTGTAAAATTTACATGGGGTCCTCCGCAAAATTCAACCGAGTACGCTTGCGTATGAGGTTGTCCCGATGCAGCGGAGTGAGTCGAAGGACCTATAAAATAAACTTTTACTTTATCTTCATACTTTTCATCAAAAAGCCCGATTGCGCCGATTTCTTTTGCTTTATCAAGCGTCATTATCTCAAAGTGTACAGGAAGATTTTCTTCGATTTTTTTATTTATAATTTTTTCAACTTTTTCAATTTCATCATCCGTTAATTTCTTATCATATGCAAAATCAAATCTTATTCTCTCGCTTGTAATATTTGATCCTGTCTGATAGACAGAGTTTCCCAAGACATCCCGAAGAGCCTGGTGGAGAAGATGAGTTGCGGTGTGTCCCATTATTGTTTTTCCAGAATGGTCCGCAAGACCTCCCGCGAATTTCTTCCCCGCCCCTTTTCTTGAAACTTTTTGATGTCGCTTAAGTTCTCTTTTGAAATCCTCAATGTCCACAAATAAACGTTTTTCCTGAGCAAGTTCTGTAACCATTTCTATAGGAAAACCAAAGGATTGATACAGATCAAAAGCCTGATTTCCGGAAATCGTAGCATTTCCAATATCTGCTTTTGTAAGAGAGACCCCAAAGCCAGATAAAAAATTTGCCGTTTCCTTAAAATCACTCTTTCTAAATATATTTCTAAAGAACTCTTTCTTATTCGGAATCTGCATTATTTTTGAATATTCTTCAGGAACTATCGGGGTTCGTGTCAAAAATATTTTTTCCGATATTTTTAGCCCTTCTCGAATAGCTTGATTAAACTTTTCCTCTTCTTCTGTAAACAACCCGATAATAATTTTTTTTCTATCCATTAACTGAGAATCGGTATCAGAATAGTTTTCAATAACCGAGGAAGCAATCCAAGCAGTAAATGTTTCAGAAGCTTCCAGTTGTTTCCCATAACGGATAGCTCTTCTCAAAAGTCTTCGCAAGACATACCCTTGTTCTTTATTTGAAGGGGTTACTCCTGCGTCCGTTATGAAAACTGCAGCAATTATATGATCTGCTATTACCTGCATTGCTTTTTTATTTTTTTTATAATTCTTGGCTGTTATCTTCTCGATGGAGTCTATAACGGGGGAGAACAACCTTGTCTCAAAAATGTCGTTTTTGTTTTCAACAGCTGCCAGAAGTCTTTCAGCCCCCCCTCCAAAATCTACATTCTTGTTCGGCAATGGTTTAAAACCATTCTTGGTCTTTTGGTACTCCATAAAGACAGAGTTTCCAATTTCAAGAAACCTTCCGCACTGGCAATTTGGATGACACTGTGTTCCAAATTTGGGATCGTGTTTTACATTCTCAAAAAAATAGAATACTTCACTATCGGGTCCTCCGGGCTCTCCTTCGGGCATATCATCGGGAACCCCAGATCTTGACCACCAGTTTTTATCTGCTCCGTACGAGAAGATTTTTTTCTTTGAATCAAGTCCTTCATTTTCAAGAATTTCTGTCCAAATTTTCTCAGATTCAATATCTTTTGGAGTATTACTGAAACCCTCGAAAACGGTTATGTAAAGTTTTTCTTTTGGGAGTCCTATTACTTTTGTCAAAAACTCCCAATACCACGGTAATTGTTCTTTTTTGAAATAATCACCAAGAGACCAGTTTCCAAGCATTCTGAAAAAAGTCGTATGCTTATCGTCTCCGACCTCATCAATGTCGGCAGCTCTGAAGCAATTCTGAACATTTACAAGTCTTTTTCCCTGAGGGTGTTTTTCTCCTAGAAAATAGGGGACTAAAGGCTGCATACCGGAGGAGGTGAAGAGAGTTGTTGGATCATTTTGCAAAACAAGAGGAGAGTTGGGTATTCTTTTATGGCCTCTTTTTTCAAAAAATTTAATATATTTACCTATAATTTCCTGCGCTGTCATTGAAATTTAAAATTACTCTCTGATTATACCATCTCGTTTTAATTTCTGATAAGATTAGGGAGAAAAATGAACAATAAGTTTCTCATCATATATGGACTTATAATTTTATTGGTTTTTGGTTTTCTTCTTTCTTTAAATTCCAAAAAACCCATAAATCCTTTTGACACTTCTCCAATTTCTATTCCAAACGGGCAGCCCACTCCTTTGCCCACAACTTTGCCTACGACCCCTCCTACTCAGGCTCCTTTCCAAATAACAAAACTTACTATTATTGATACGCAGATTGGTACGGGAACGCCCGCCGCATCGGGCAATGCGATTACTGTTAACTATACAGGAATGTTTACCGATGGAAAAGTTTTTGACACATCTTTGGGCAAACAGCCGTTGCAAGTTCAAATAGGAGTTGGAAAGGTGATTGCCGGATGGGATCAGGGGATTTTGGGAATGCGAGTTGGAGGAAAAAGACGCTTGATAATTCCTCCTGACCTTGCGTATGGAGAAACAGGAGTACCAAATGCCATTCTTCCAAACACCTCTCTAGTCTTTGACATCGAACTTCTGGATGTAAGAATTTCACCCAACGAATAATAGAGAATTTTCAAAGTGTTTGAAATTTTATATTTCCCTCTGTTTTCCCGGGCATTCCTCTAAGGCTTTTTTGCGGACATAGGAAAGAATTTCCTTTAACTTACTATAGATAAATTTTTGATTCGTCATATATTCCGGATTCCATGCTCGAGTATTCATCTGATATGAGTAAAGCGGGGGAGAAATTTTAATATCTTTAGTTTTAAGTACCCATGAATTGCTTGCCAAAATCCAAAAACCTTGTTCTTCACATTCTTCCCATTGTATGGTTCCCCAAATATCCACCCCGTCGCGCAATTTTTCAATTTTGTTAATATTTTTATGGATTTCTATCGTCTGTCTTAGAAAAGTCGGAAGCATTTTTACCGCTGGAGTTGTGCCTCTTGTTGAGATAAGCCAATTGGCAATGTCGGTTGCGTCTGCAGAAAACTCAAGGAATAAATCCAGTTCTTCGTCTTCATGAGGTCTCCTGTTGTAGATAGAATACTTCATGCCGATCAATTTACAGTCTCTTGTCTCACCCAATTTGCATTGCTCTTTCTCTTTACTGTCTGTTGATATAAGCTTTACGGATAAATACTTTTTCCATAAAGCATACAAAATGACAGCAAGTAAAACTAATCCGGCAATTGTTAAAACTCCATTTGTCACAAATGGAAATTGTCCAAAATTTTTCTGCTGTGAAACAGCTGGGATAAGGGAAAGTGGGGGATTTTTGGGAGTAGTAACTGCTTGGGTTTCTGGTTCCTGGTTTTTTGGTTTGATATTTACTATGCGGAGAGTTCCGGGGAGAAAAACATATTGAGTTAATTTCTGTCCGTACAGCTTATTGTTAACCACAGTTAGCGTAACTTGAGCATCTGAACAATCATCGGAATAACTTAAAACAACCTTAAACCCCCTGTCTGTATTTAAACTACCGCAATCTACTTTCCAAAATGCTTCAATTCTTTCTCCGGATGGATTTTTGACAACTGCCTCAAGCTGATATTTATGAACCTGATCGCCCTCTTTGTGCAGCTGAGTTGTAATTATCTTGGAGATTGTTGGAGAACCTGCATAAGAAAAGGGCGCAAAATTGAAAATAAAGACAATAAAAAAAATAATCGCACTGGTAATTATGATTGGATATTTTGAAAGTATCATCATTTTCAGTCTGCCCATTCTTAAAAATTTTGTCAAGTCTTGCAATATCTGATAAAACTGAAAAATAGTCTGATATTCTCAAATTCTTGAGAAGACTAGAATAACAAATCAAATAGTTTCTTAAGCATGATTGACAATTTTTGTTGCAAATGCCGTGGGGGTTGTTTATCATGATTTTATGAACACAAAGACCACGGGATATATTTTTTTAAGCATTGGAGTTTTTATAATGGTATTTTCGGTAGTTCTGGTAATTCTCGCATTTACGAATATAATTCATCCCACATACTTTAGTATCCCAAAAAGCACTTATCCTACAGCATCCAATACTGATTTAAATTCTTTAAATTCAACTGGTCAGCCGAATTTATCCGCTCTTCTCCCGAGTCTTAACATAATTCCTCCCGGCGTTTTGGATAGCGCGCTTAATCTCTCTGCCCATTTTCTCCTTATGACTTTTATCGGAGGTTTTGGATATAAACTTGCAATGATAGGCGTTAACCTCATCCGCCCTATTGTAATAAAAACAGGAGACAAAATTTACGAAACCACCTCGCCTCAAGCATAATTCTTAAATTCTTGAATTTATTGGGTATTTTTTGACAAACGGTGTATAATATACCTATAGGCTTTATCACCATATGTTTTTGGGAGAACTAGGCTTAAGAGGTCTTAAGGATATAGGAGGCACGATAGTAACCGATGAGATTCCTATCCCGGATACCAGAGGATATACGATTAGCTTGGTTCATCAGGTTCAAGAAGGTAAAATTGTTACCTACTTTCAAACAAATATATCCGAGTCGATCTGGAATCAACGGGAGAATGGTCTTTTAAGACGAAAAGTTATTAAATTTATAAATCCAAACCCCGCTAAAACGATGATAGGTACTGGCACCGATGAGAAAACTCAGCATGTTGCATTTAGGCTTTGCAAACCTGAGTCCAATTCATTGAATAGTCTTTCAACCCCAAGCTTTCGTTAAATCCTAACCTGCCTTGAAATTTGAAGAGCCTGTTCTAATAAATTCCTTGCCATAGCTTCTTCTTTTTCCGAAAGTCTTGGCATCAGTGTAAAAATATCCCCGCTCTCTTCCTGCAAAAATTCCAAAGCCGTCTCGACTCTATCCGAAGGAACGGGTTTTGAAACCCTGTCTCTTATTATAAAAACTCTTCGTCTCTGCCCGTTAGGAAGTTTTACCCATGTAACTTTTTCTACAAATCTCTGCCCAATTTGTCTTAAAAGAAAATTGTAGACAAGCATTGTTTTCCCAAATGCGGTTGTATAGTCGGTTAAATTATGTCTGTCGGAATCTTTAAAATCACCGACTATCCGTTTTGCAACGACTTGTCTTTTTATAGTCGATTTTCTTTTTTCTCTCTTGCGTTTTATGTAATCCGGCTCAACTTGGACCTGAAAAGTAATTCCGTCAACCTCAAAAGACAAAAGACAACGGGGCTTTGCTATATATGTGTAATCTTTATCATCATCAACCAAAGCATCAAATCTTTCTCTTACGATTCTCTGCCCGATTTGTCCGACAGTTTCGGCCGATGCGGTTCTCCCAGATGGCAAAACAACTCCTTTTGCATTTTCCATAATTTCTTGAACTTCAAGAGAATCAATCTTAAACTTTTTTGCAATCTCCTCCCATAATGGGATCATTGCCCTTTTTATATTTCTTCTTTCAAGAGCAAAATTTGCGGGTTTTAGAGGATCGCTTTGGATAAATCTTTTGCGATGGTTTTTGAAAAGCTCTAGATATTCATCAAAACCAAAACCAGTGGGATAAAATCTTGAAAATACAGTTTGTAAATTCCATTCGGTATAAAACCTGTCGGGATCAAAGCAATAATCATCGCGGTATCTATAGATAAAATTTGCAGGGACCAAAAACCAGTCGATTCCTGCTCCAATAACAGCGCTTACATCAAAAGTATTTCTTGGAGGGACTTTTTCGATATGTCTATAGATCATTCTTTCAATATCCGAAAAACTAATTAAGCCCTGTACTCTTTGTTCCTGTTCGGGACTAGTTGCTGCCTGAGTCATGATGGCAAATGAATTACCTTTCCCAATATCAAATTCCATTTGCGGCGCTTCTTTACTTTGCATAACAAGCAATTTTATATATAAAAAGACAAGATATCAAGTTTTTGGTAAAATAGAGCATATGGAAGCACAAAGACCCCCGCAGTCAAAACCCGAAAAACCATTCTTAATGCAAATGTCAATCCAAACCGAAGGGGAAGGAAAGGGTCCCCATTTTAAAAGAGTAAGAGTTTATCCTACCGAAGATCCAGAAGATCCAAGACCTTTTGTAGTTAAAGATTCAAAGGGTAACGAAATAGTACTTGATCCGCAAGATCAGCTTATAGCAGAAAGAGGAATCCGTGGAACGGCGAGAGCAGAAACATTGGATAAGCTTAGAACAGAAAATAATAGTGTGAAAAGGAGGTGATAAGAATGACAGTATTTTTGGGAATTCATAAACTTGTCCCCGGAATGAGCGAAACTGATGTCCGGGAAGGTTACGAAAAGTATAAACAGGGGGCAGTGGCAAAGGGACTAAAGCCTTTGGGCGCGGTTGTTAGCATGGAGAAGGGTTTTGCCTATTGTCAGACAGAAGCGCAATCTGCCCAAGAGGTTAAAGAGGCGCACGAGGGAGCAGCTGTACCACTTGAAGATGTTGTAGAAGTAAAAACACTAGGATGAAAATGGATAAGGAAAAACTTGAAGAACTTAAGAAGAAATTAACTCCCGAACAATATAACATTTGTTTTTTAAAGGGAACCGAGCCGCCTGGATCAGGAAAATATACCGATAACCACGACAAAGGAATGTATGATTGTGTTGTCTGCGGAAATTCTCTTTTTTACTCTGACAACAAGTTTGATTCGGGAACAGGCTGGCCCTCTTTTGACAGGCTGGTTGGAGATAATGTGGATTTTGAAAATGATTTGAGTCTTGGAATGAAAAGAGTTGAGGTAAAATGTAAAACCTGCAGGGCACATTTGGGACATGTGTTTGATGACGGTCCAACAGCAACGCGGAAAAGATACTGCATAAACTCTTTAGCTCTTAACTTCGAAAAAGCAAAAGAACCCCAAAATTGACATTATCGTAACAAAGTTATAAGATCCACTCTTGCTATGACTGACGCAAGAGAGAGAAGGGGTGGTTTGTATGACTATCCCATAACTCCTAAGACTCCCAGCGAATTTTTTAAAACCGCGAAGATAGAAAGTTTTGAGATAAGGAAGAAAGTTGCAGGTGATACCGTTTTAAATGCACGCGAGGTCGCCCCAGATCTTGAGTGGGACTTTGCTCTTGATAATATAACTTTTTTAAGCATAAACACATTTGGTAACCCCAAACGGCACAGAGGACAGAACGCACTTGTTTTTATGGTTGGTCTTGAGTTAGCAGGCATTTCAAGAAGAATGAATTGGGATATGGACTCACCCCAACTAGTCTATATCTCCTCCTTTTTTATCCAAGAAACACTTAAGGAAAGAGCAGATTCTTTAGGACAAAATGTTGAGAATGCCCCAAACAGAAAGTTTATTTCAGAAGATGCTAGAACAACATTGATAGGGAAAGAAAGAGAAACGCTAGAAAGACTTAGAGAATTTTGCCATGAATTTACTTTAAGAATCAAGGACTTTGCAAGTCGTTTTCTGCCAAGTGATATTAGATATCTTAGAATTTTGCAGGCACTACCCTTTGCTGATTATAAATTAAGACCAAGAATTCTTCACTATTTACTAGATGGGAGAATAAAAGAGGCATATGATGTTATTGATGCGGCGGGTTTATAAAAAAGAAACTGAATGAGAATTTTTATTGGGATAAAATGTTCCGGGGAAATCCAAAAAGATTTTTTGAAATGGCAGGAAGAAAACAGGAAACTTCCGGTCCGCTTTATTGAATCATCTAACCTTCACGTTACGCTTGTCCCGCCTTTTTGGGAAGAAAACATAGAGAAAGTTATTGGGAAATTCAATAAATTTAATTTTGACGAAGGGTTTTTTGATCTGATTTTTGAGGAAATTAAATATTTTCCCGGCAATAGACCCTGGATGATTTGGGTAAATGGAAAAACAACCAAAAGCCTTTTGAGACTTCATGAAAAACTTCATGAACACTTCAGACGAGAAAAGGAAAAGAGAAAATATAATCTTCACATAACGCTTGCGAGGTTTGAGGAAAAGGGCATCTTAGAACTTCCAAGAATAAAACAAACTAAAATTAACCGAAAAATGAAAGTAAATAAAATAACTCTTTTTGAATCAAGGTTATCACGACTTGGCGCGACCTACAGCATTATTACCCAAAAATCCTTGAGAAGTTAACTCCTCTATGCTACTGTTAGTGTGTGAGACGAGGGATAGCCACTTTTACACTTGATACAGGACGGTGTCCTCCATGGCTTTTCAGAAGAATGGTTTCTTTGGGACGAGAGATGACAAGGGTCTTGGTTGAAGAATACGGGCCGACAGAGTTTGTAAGAAGAATAGCCGACCCTATCTGGTTCCAGTCCTTAGGAACCGTTCTTGCATTTGACTGGAATGCCTCAGGCCTTACAACAATTTTAACTGCGGCACTTAAGGAGGCAATAAGGGGAGAAGAAAAAGATCTTGGTGTTTTTATTTGCGGAGGGAAAGGAAAAACATCAAGAAAAACTCCTGATGAAATTTTAGATTGGGGAGAAAGATTAAGTTTGGATTCCGAAAAGATCGAGAGTCTTTCATACAGCTCAAAAATGGCTGCCAAGGTTGACTCAAGTTTAGTTCAGGACGGATATCAAATTTATCACCATGCCTTCCTTTTCTCGGTAAGAAAAAATGGGAACTCTGCACCGGTTCTCTCAAGCTGGGCAGTTGTTCAGCAGGGAATGAATACAAGTAATGCAACAGCGAGAAGATACCATTGGTATGATGAACTACAAGATAAAAGATTAAATATAAAAAATAAAAAATATGGAAAGGATTTTATAGACGAACCTCATTCGGGAATCGCATCACAGGTTTTTGAAAGGAAAGTGTTAAATCTGGTTGATAAAAAAAGCGAAGAGAATAGAGAACTTTCTTCGGAATTGGTTTCTTCAGGATACAATACTCTTATGAAGGATATACAACTTTTAAGAAATCATTTTTCTGATTACTCTCAAATGATATCCTTTAGAATGCCACCAAAAAAAGCTGGTGGAGATGGGGAACAGTTGACCTTTCTAAAACTCAATGATCCGCATTTTACTACTCACCCCGTAGTCACCGAGGACTTTACCAAAAGTAAGTACTTAGACCGCATTTTACAAAAAGCGACATACGAAAGCCCTGAAGATTATGAGGGTTTGCTTGCTATTGAAGGAGTGGGACCCAAAACCATTCGGGCTCTTTCGCTGGTTTCCGAAATTATTTATGGCGCTGACCCTTCATATGAGGATCCTGCAAGATACAGTTTTGCACACGGAGGGAAAGATGAAATCCCTTATCCAGTTGATACCAAGACTTACGATACTACTATTAATATTTTGCAAAAAGCGGTAAAACGGACAAAAATTGATCCTACCTCAAAAGACAAAGCCTTAAGAAGACTTGAGAAAATTTCAACATGAATACGTTTGACATAATAACAAATGAAAAGGATGAAGTTTTGGATATCACCGATAAAATTAATGAAATTCTTAAAAAAAGTAAAGAGTCAAACGGGACAATAGTTTTAAACGTACTTCATACAACCTGTGGACTAACTACTGCAGATTTGGATCCAGGAACTGATAAGGATATTTTAGAGGCTTTGCGAAAAATGCTTCCTAAGATTTCCTACCGCCATCCCCATGACCCATCTCATACCGATGATCACATTCTTTCATCTATTGTCGGAACTTCCTTGGCTTTGTTTTTTGAAAATAAAAAACTAATGCTGGGAACTTGGCAAAGGGTAATTTTAATCGAACTAAACGGCCCCCGGGAGAGAGCAATTGCATACTCCATATTCTAATTTTAAATTTGAAATTTCAAATTTCAAATTCCAATGTATCTTTTTAGAGGACATTGGGTGTGTCTGCAATGAGCTGGACAATAGAGTCTTCCGTAGGCGATCATGCGATTGGTGAAATCAAACCATTCTTCTTTTGGAATAATTTCCATTAGGTCTTTTTCAATCTTGTTTGGATCGGAGTTTTTGGTCAGCCCGAATAGCTTAGAAAGTCTTGTGACATGAGTATCAACCGCAATTCCTTCAACGATTCCATAAATATTTCCGAGGATTATGTTTGCCGTCTTTCTACCAACTCCCGGAAGTTTGATTAATTCGTCCATTCTCTTCGGAATCTCCCCGCTATAGTTTTCAGAAATAATTTTTGCGGTCTCTTTAATAAATTTTGCCTTTTGTCTGAAGAGCCCAAGTTGGGATAAGTCTTTTTCGAGCCCTCTTATATTTGCATTCTTGAAATCATCTACGGTCTCATATTTTTCAAAAAGTTTTTTTGTAATTTCATTCACTTTCTTGTCCGTATTTCTTGCTGATAAGATTACAGCAACCAGAAGTTCAAAGGGAGTTGAGTAAACAAGAGCTGTTTTTGAAGTCGGAAAAAGTTTTTTAAGTTCTTTTACTATCTTTAATGCCTTCTGCCTTCTAGATTTTTTCATTCACCTTTTTTATTTTATCAGAATTAACTGTTGACATGGTTTGGCTTTTCTGCTATAAATTCTCCACGCCAACAAATTTTGGAAAAAGGGGTGAGAACCCTGTGTATTTTTTTTGTTGTAGAAAAATTTGAATTTATCTGATGCCTAAAGCTGACAAGTTTATAAACAGAAACAACACCAGAATAAACTGGGGGAAAGAATATTCGTTCTTACCGACACTTGACCTTCTTGCAGTACAGAAAGATTCTTATGCTTGGTTTTTGGAAAAAGGAATTGGAGAGATTCTTCAGGAGATTTCCCCCATCGATGATTTTACCGAAAAAAACTGGACTTTAATATTTAAAGATTACAGGATTGGAAAACCCCCAAAGTCCACTGATTTTTGTATAACAAAAGGAATAACGTTTGATGCGCCTTTGTATGTAAGCGCTGAGCTTCTTAACAAAAAAACAAATAAGACCATCAAACAGGAAGTTTTTCTTGGAGACATCCCTCAAATGACAGAGAGAGGAACCTTTATTATAAATGGTGTCGAGAGAACTATTGTAAACCAGTTGGTTCGATCTCCCGGCGCCTACTTTACAGTTATACAAGATAATGTTACGGGAAAAAAAATATATACTGCCGAGATAAGACCGGTGCATGGGTCATGGCTTGAGTTTTCAACAACAAGACATGAAACAATAACCGTGAGAATTGACAGAAGAAGAAAGTTTTTAGCAACAACATTTTTGCGAGCCCTTGGGATTTCCTCAAATGATGATATAAGAGAAAAATTTAAGGAGCCTGAAGAAGGGAAAGCCTCTTTTATAGATAATACCCTTAAAAAAGATGAAACCCCCGATTCTCAAGAAGCTCTTGTTGAAATTTTCAGAAAGATGCATCCGGGAGAACCAATAGTTCTTGATAAAATTAAGGAAAGCTTTTATGGGATGTTTTTCCATGCAAGACGCTATGATCTTGGAAGAGTCGGAAGATATAAGATAAATAAAAAACTCAAAGATGCTCCGGGTTTTAAACTCTCAGAGGAAAGAGTACTCACCATAGATGATGTTATAGGAACAATAGCCTTTCTTATTGAACTTGCCCAAGGAAAGGATGGGATAGATGATATTGACAGTCTTGCAAATAGACGTGTTAGAAGAGTGGGGGAACTTGTTGCAACTAATGCCTTCCGCGTGGGAATTCTAAGACTTGAGCGAAGCGTAAAGGAAAGAATGAGTCTTATTCAGCCTGATGTTCCCGTAACAATTGCAGGTCTTATAAACGCAAGACCCATAATGGCATCTATAAATGAATTTTTCAGAACTTCACAGCTCTCAACAATTCTTGATCAGACAAATCCTCTTTCTGAGATAGATAATCTGAATCGTCTTACAGTTATGGGTACGGGAGGAATTTCAAGAGAAAGAGCGGCTTTTTCTATTCGTGATATTAACAGTTCCCAGTATGGAAGAATCTGTCCGATAAGAAGTCCCGAGGGACCCAATATTGGACTCGTAACCTATATTGCTCTTTATGCAAAAGTAAATGAATTTGGATTTTTGGAAACTCCCTATAGAAAGACAGCTATTCGCAAAAGCGGGGGAAAGACTTTAGTGAAAGCAACCGATGAAACAATTTACATGACAGCAGATGATGAACAAAATTATTATATTACCCATTCAGGTGTTCTGGACAAAAACGGGTTTATTCAGGAAGATCGTGTTCCCGTAAGGCACAAAGGAGAGTTTATAGAAACAGAAAAAGAGAACGTAGAGTATGTAGATGTTGTTCCAAGACAGGTTGTCGGATCTGCCGCGTCCCTCATTCCTTTTGTAAGCCATGATGAGGCGAACAGGGCACTTATGGGTACTCATATGCAGTGTCAGGCAGTTCCTCTTGTAAATCCCGAAAGTCCAGTTGTGGGTACAGGAATGGAGAGCACAATCGCCCAGGTTATGGGAAGAGTAATCAAGTCTCCGATTGACGGAACAGTTTCCTATGTCGACTCAAATAAAGTTATAATAAGATCAAGAAACAGTGAAAAAAAAGAATTTGGAATTAATTCATTTAAGAGAAGTTCTCAGGCAACCTCTTATACTCAGAGAGCAAAGGTTTTCCCCGGACAAAAAGTGAAAAAGGGAGATATTCTTGTCGACGGACCTGCATCTTGTGACGGAGAACAAGCTCTTGGAAAAAATTTGATTATCGCCTATGCCTCTCTGGATGGGCTAGGATATGAGGATGCCATTGTTATATCGGACAGGCTTGTTAAGGAGGATACTCTTTCATCAATTCATATTGAAAAATATGAAGCATCTGTTGTTGATACCAAACTCGGATCTGAGGAAACAACAAGAGATATTCCAAATGTTTCTGAAGAAGATCTGGCAAATTTGGACGAGGAAGGAATTGTCGTTGTGGGAAGCGAGGTGGGGCCCGGAGATATCCTAGTTGGGAAAATCGCTCCTAAGGGAGAAACAGAACTTACCGCAGAAGAAAGGCTCCTTAGGGCAATTTTTGGAGAACAGGCAAGGGAAGTGAGGGATACCTCTCTTCGCGTTCCTAATGGAGAAAGAGGAACAGTTATAAGTATTCAGATTCTTGATCAAAAAAAAGGAGATGAGCTTGAGCCGGGAACTATCAAAAAAATTATTGTTGAAGTTGCACAGTTTCGTCATGTAACTGTCGGAGATAAGCTTGCCGGACGGCACGGAAACAAAGGAGTTATCTCAAAGATTCTACCGCAAGAAGATATGCCTTATTTATCTGACGGTACACCTGTTGATATTATTATTTCCCCCATAAGTGTTTTGGCTCGCATGAACTTGGGACAGCTTCTCGAGGCGCATCTTGGTTGGGCGGCAAAGAAACTTAATATTAAAGTTGCAGTACCAGTTTTTGAAGAAGTTGGAGAAGAGAGAATTATTTCTCTTCTTAAAACCGCAAAACTTCCAGAAAATGGCAAGACAACTCTTTATGATGGTAGAACTGGGGAAGCTTATGAAAATTCAGTCGTTGTAGGAGTTGAATACATTATGAAACTGATTCATATGGTAGAAGATAAAACTCATGCCAGATCTACCGGTCCTTACTCTCTAGTTACCCAGCAGCCCCTAGGCGGAAAGGCGCAAATGGGAGGGCAAAGACTTGGAGAGATGGAGGTCTGGGCACTTGAAGCTCATCGTGCAAGATATATTCTTCAGGAAATGTTAACTATAAAATCAGACGACGTTGTAGGACGTGCTAAGGCTTTTGAGGCAATCGTAAAAGGGACCGATATTCCAACCCCTAAGGTCCCGGAGTCATTTCGGGTTTTAATAAAAGAACTTGCCGCCCTTGGTATAAATGTTATAGCACAAGGCGTAACCGTTGATACACCTCAGTCTGTAAATGTGGCACTTCCTGATGTTTCAGAGGAAGAAAAACCCGAAGGGAAAACAGTCGCAGAACAGGAGAAAACCGAACAAGAGAGAAGAGAGCTTCGTGAGGAAATGGGGGAAAAGGGAATTCCCTCTCAGGAAGAGACAGGAACGGGTGTAAGTGAGGGTACGATAAAAGAAGAATTTATTCAGAAAGGGGAGACGAGAGATGAATAACAGAACTGATAATAAAAAAATGAAAGATATTACAATTTTGGATTTTAAGTCTTTAAAGATTGTTCTTGCTAATAAGGATGATATTCTCTCCTGGTCATACGGAGAGGTTACCAAGCCTGAGACTATTAATTACAGGACGCTGCGTCCTGAAAAGGATGGGCTTTTTGATGAGAGAATTTTTGGTCCAACCAAAGATTGGGAATGTTACTGCGGAAAATATAAAAGAATAAGACATAGAGGTGTTATCTGTGATAAATGCGGAGTTGAAGTAACCACATCAAGAGTTCGAAGAGAAAGAATGGGGCACATTAATCTTTCCTCACCCGTTTCTCATGTTTGGTTCTTTAAAGGATCAACGTCTCCCCTTTCTCTTATTCTTGACATGTCTCAAAGAAGTTTGGAGTCCGTAATTTATTACGCCTCATTTTTGGTTGTGGATGTTGACGAGGATAAGAAAAAAGAAGCGCTTGATAAATTTCTTAAAAACATTGAAGAAAGAAAGAAAATCCAGCGACAAGAAATTCTTTCTGAGGAGAAAAAAATAAAAGAGGAAACAGTGGTCAAGAAAAAGGAATCTTCCAAAATAAAAGAAGAGCAGAGAGGGCTTATATATCAGGAACTTGATTTAACAGAAAGACAAAAAATTGCAGTCCTTCAGGAAAGACTGATTGAGGAAGAGAAAAAGATAGATGAAATTTACGAAGCACTATCTCGGCTTATAAAAAGCCTCCGTGTAGGGACGGTTCTTTCAGAAGATGAATACTTTAAGATTCTTGAATATGACATTCCTGTCTTCTTTACCATGCGGACAGGGACTGAGGGAATACTTGAGCTTCTTAACAGACTTGACCTCCCCGATTTAATTATTAAACTTCGAAAAGAAGCAGAAAAATCAAAAGGACAGAAATATCTTAAGCTTATCAAGAGATTAAGACTTATTGAATCAATGAGAAAGGCGGGTGTTTCCCCTTCCTCTATGGTTATTTCAGTTCTGCCTGTTCTCCCGCCTGATCTTCGCCCCATGGTACAGCTTGCAGGAGGAAGATTTGCGACATCTGATCTTAATGATTTGTATAGACGTGTTATTAACAGAAATAACAGATTAAAGCATCTTATAATTCTTGGAGCTCCTGAAATAATCTTACGAAACGAAAAAAGGATGCTTCAGGAGTCAGTCGATGCATTGATTGATGTATCCCAAAGATCAACACAGGTAGTAGCCTCTCCTTTAAGATCACTATCAGACATGCTTAGGGGAAAACAGGGAAGATTTAGGCAAAACCTCCTAGGTAAAAGAGTGGATTATTCAGGAAGATCTGTTATTGTCGTTGGTCCAGAACTTGATCTTTCTGAATGCGGCCTTCCTAAAGAGATGGCTCTTGAAATGTTTAAGCCTTTTGTTTTGCGCGAAGTAATTGTAAGAGGATATGCCCCAAATATAAAATCAGCAAAAAGGTTTATTGAAAAAAGACCCCCTGAGGTATTTGATATTCTTGAGGAAATTACCAAAAATCATCCAGTTCTTTTAAACCGCGCACCAACTTTACATAAATTGGGAATTCAGGCTTTCTACCCGGTACTTATAGAGGGATCAGCAATAAGCCTTCATCCATGCGTGTGTGCCGGTTACAATGCTGATTTTGACGGAGATCAAATGGCAGTTCATATACCTTTGTCCAACATGGCCAAGGAAGAAGCAGTGAATCTGATGATGCCAAGGCACAATCTTTTAAAACCCGCCGATGGAAGTCCCATAACTCTTCCAAACAAAGAAATGGCGGTTGGAATATTCTATCTTACAAGTCTTGATGAAACCTTAAGGAATGATTCTCAGTCTGTTTTTGGATCACCAGATGAGGCTATTCTTGCCCATTCTTTGTTCAAAATAAAATTCAGAGAACCCATAAAAGTCAGAATAGATGGCAAAATTACCGAAACAACGGTGGGAAGAATAATGTTTAACGAAAAACTTCCTAAAACTTTAGAATTTATAAACAACCCCGTAAAAGCATCGGGCATCAAAAAAATAGTAACACATGCTATAGCAAATTATTCCCCGGAGGAAGTTGAGAAACTTATAGACAATATAAAGACTCTCGGATTCTATGGAGCAACAATATCAGGTGTTTCAGTTTCGGTATTTGATAATCAAATGGTGGAAGGAAAAGATAAAAGCATCCAGGACGCCGAAAGGAAAATTAAAGAAATTGAGATTGAATACCAGCAGGGCCTTATTACAAATGATGAAAGAAAAAGACTTGAGAATGATGTATGGCTTGCAATCACTGATGAACTTGCGGATAAAACCTGGGCTTCCTTAAGATCCGAAAACCCTATCAAGGTAATTATTGATTCAGAAGGCGCTAGGGCAGGTAAAGAGCAAGTTAAGCAGCTGTCTGCAATAAGAGGTCTAATCCTAGATCCACTAGGGAAAATAGTTGAGTTACCAATTAAATCGAACTTCAGGGAAGGATTATCAATTTTTGAATATGTAGCAAGTGCGCGGGGTTCAAGAAAAGGTCTGACAGATTCTGCTTTAAAGACTGCAAATGCCGGTTATCTTACGCGAAGGTTGGTTGATGTTGCTCATGATGTTATCATAAGAGGCGAAGATTGCGGAACAAAAGACGGAATCGCAGTATTAAAAGAGGAGCCTGATAGAAGAGCAACCTTTTATGACAGAATATTGGGAAGAATTGCAGCATCAAATATAGTTTCTAAAAAAAACAAAAAAGTAATTGTTAAAGAAGGCGGGGAGCTTAATGAGGAGAAAGCTCATCTTGTTTCGTCCGGTGACATCGAAGAGGTATACTTAAGGTCTCCTCTTATCTGCAAGATAGAATATGGGGTATGTGCCTCCTGTTATGGTTGGGATTTTTCAACCAAGAGAAAAGTAAAAATAGGGGTTCCCGTGGGGGTTATCGCGGCGCAGTCAATTGGAGAACCCGGGACTCAGCTAACCATGAGAGTAAGACATTTTGGGGGGGTAGTAATGTCCGATGTTACCCAAGGGTTACCCCGAGTTGAGGAGCTTTTTGAAATGAGAACCCCCAAGAATCTTTCTCCCATGTCTGATATTGCAGGAAAGATAAAGATCGAAAAAACAGAGGACGGATATATTGTTAAAGTTCGAAATCCAAGAACTAAACCTCCTGAAGAGAGAGAATATTTTATCCCTTTGGCATCTGAGCTGACAGTAGAAGACGGTGATGCAATCTCCTCAGGGTCTCAGCTTGCCCAGGGATACCTTGATCCAAAAGACATTCTGAAAATAAGGGGAATTATTGACGCTCAAAGGTACATAATCGCAGAAGCTCAGAGAGTTTACGAATTTCAAGGTATTGAAATTAACGATAAACATTTTGAGGTAATATTGCGAAAAATGTCAGATAAGGTGGTAATTGAAACAGTCGGAGACACTTCTCTTATTCCCGGAGATTTCATAACAAAAGTTAAGTTTGAGGAGATAAATGCAGAAACACTTTCTCAGGGAGGGGAGCCTGCAACTGCGAGACAAATTCTTCTTGGGATTACTAAATCATCACTTTTCTCGGATTCCTGGCTTTCTGCAGCATCATTCCAGGAAACGACTAAGGTTCTTACAGAGGCTGTTTTACAGGGACAGGAGGATAGGCTTATGGGTCTTAAGGAAAACGTTATTATTGGAAGACTGATTCCTGTTGCCCCAGATTCAGTCTCCACCGATTTTGAGATGGGATCTTTCGAACCCTTTCCTCCTCAAACGGGGGTTGACCCCGATAAAATTGGAGTTGAACAACCTTCCGCAGATAATGTATAATACTACTTCAATTAACCTAATTAACCTGATTAACCTAATTGATCTAATTTCTAAATTTTAGGTCAATTAGAAATTAGTAATTAAAAAATTTAAAACGATGCCTACCTTATCACAGCTTTCAAGAAAAGGAAGAAAGAGCAAAGTTAAAAAAACCAGGTCAACAGCACTACGAAGAATATTTAATTCCAAAGACCAGGTTTACAAATCAATAACAGCTCCTCAAAAAAGAGGGGTAGTGACTCTTGTTAAAACAATGACTCCTAGAAAGCCTAATTCTGCTCTTCGAAAGGTTGCAAGAGTTAAGCTTTCAAACAAAATGGAAGTAACTGCTTATATTCAAGGAATTGGACATGCGCTTTCAGAACATGGAATTGTTTTGGTGCGGGGAGGAAGAGTTAAAGATTTGCCGGGTGTTAAATACCATATTGTAAGAGGCAAGTTTGATCTTGCAGGAGTTGAAGGAAGGAAGACGGCAAGAAGCAAGTACGGAACAAAGCGAGGAGAGGCAGCGCCTAAACCGACCGCAGAAGCCCAGACTACGGCAGAGGCGCCAGCGGAAACCGCAGGATAAAATAAAGTATAAAATATAAAAAATACATATCAAAAATAAAAAAGAATATATTTCAAATTTTATTTTTAATTTTTAATTTTTAATTTAATTTGATGAGACATAAGAAAGCAGGGAAAAGACAAGCTGAGCCGGACAAGATTTACAGAAGCAAACTCGCAACGAAGTTCATAAACAACTTGATGCGCGATGGAAAAAAGACCGTTGCTCAGAAAGTCTTTTATAATGCTTTGGAAAACATCTCAAAACAGGGGGAAGATGCTCTTGAGGTTTTTGAAAAAGCGCTCTCAAATATTGAACCTAGACAGGAAGTTAAGGCAAGAAGAGTGGGTGGAGCATCTTATCAGATACCTGTTGAAGTAAGAGGGGACAGACGAACATCGCTTGCAATAAGGTGGCTTATACAGGCGGCACGCAGAAGGTCCAACAAAGACTATCATACATTTTCTGAAAAACTTGCAGCAGAATTTCTGGATGCCTTAGAAAACAAAGGAGAAGCAATTAAAAAAAGAGACGTTGTCCACAGAATGGCAGAAGCAAATAAAGCTTTCGCTCATTTCAGGTGGTAAGCCACAAAGTATTTTCTTAAATCCAATCTGTCATAGTACTTAATAAATACAAGAAAAGATAGAAGAATTTTTAGAAGGGTATTGAGTAGATAAATAGCGATATAAAGTCTAATAATTTAGATTATTAGACTAAACTTATCCCAAGGCAGTTTTGGGTTTCCTTGTTCTTTTTCTTTCTCGTCTAAGAGACCTTTTTATAGATGATTCAAGAAGAATTCCAACGGCTGAATCTCCGATTACTTTAAATAAATCTTCTAACTTTTCCTCTCGAAGCACTCTTTTAATCGCAATATTGTATCCCTTACCTCTAAAATTGAGCATCATATTTACTCTCGCAATAGTTTCCTGTGAAACTTTAAGAATATCTTTAATGGTTTCATACTGATAACCTTTTACCAGAAGAACAGCGATTGCAAGTCTTTTTGCTAGCATTGTTTGTTCAGCTGGTCCTAAAAGATCCAGAATAAAATCTTGAATATCTGAAGGGTTTGATAATCGAGCCAATGCATTAAAAAAGATAGAATACATTTTCTTTTCCACGTTTTTTGAGAGTGTTCTTCTCGAAACCTGAGACATATTTATTAAGTCTAATGATTTAGATTATTAGACTTATCATAACGAGAGATTTATAGTCTGTCAATAGTTTTGCATGAGGAAAAATTTGGAGAGTCAACCGCGCCTTCGCCCACTTCAGGTGGTAATTTAGAATTCTAATTCTTGTCGGGGATTTTCCGGGAAGTTTACCAGATCGAAAAGTACAAATGCTCTTGGTTTAATTTTATAAAACTTATGAGGTGAGTCTTTGGACTTTATTAAATCATTAACCACTTTTTTTGAAAATATTCGTCCTTCATAAACAGATCTTGCTTTTTGAATATCTTTCTCATCGGTAAGAAGCTGCGCATCTCCCTCAAGCTGTAGTCCTCTCGGAATATCTTCCGGAGTGTGAGGGAGAACGATTGCAGCAGAAACTTTTGGATTTTTCATTACTTCTCTTGAATGCCGCCTTGTAGTTGAGGAAAACCAGTAAATATTTAAATTTTCATCAGCAGCAAACCAAACATGACAGACCCACGGCTGATTATCAACGCAAGTTGAGAGTTGCATCAACTTTGCCTCTTCAAGATAATCCTTAATCAATTTCTTTAATTTCATAAAACAATTATAGCACTTAACTTTTGATATAATCTCTGGGATGAAAATCGAGGATTTTTCAGCATTAGTTTTACTAACGACAAAAGTAGGTGATGGGAATATGTCTTTCTTTAAGGGAGAAAAAGAAGCATTAAAAAATAGAAAAAAAATTGCAGAAAAATTTGGATTAAATTTAGACAATTTTGTAGTTTTATATCTTCAGCATAAAGATAAAGTTTATTCAGTAACAATAAAAGATTTAGGAAGAGGTGCAAAAGATACAAAGACTGTTATAAAAGCAGATGCGGCAGTTTCAAATAGAGAAGAGGTTTATTTGAGTATTTTAACAGCAGACTGTTTACCTATTGCAGTTTATGATCCCAAGACTAAAACCATTGGACTTATTCATGTGTCAAGACACAATCTTAAAAAGATTGTCAAGAGTACAATTGAAGCTTTAAAGAAAAAGTTTAATATTAATCCCAAAAATCTCGTTGTTAATATTGGTCCATCAATTGGACCATGTCATTATGAAATCGATCTTTGGGAAAAAGTTGAAAAAGAATTAACTAGGCTAAAAGTTTTAAAGAAAAATATTTATAATCCAAGAATTTGCACTTTCGAATCATCTGATTATTTTTCACACAGAAAATCAAAATCCAGAAAACTTCCCGACAACCGCTTTGCTACAATTTTCGGTCCTCGCTAAGTATATGGTCAGAGCTTCGAAAATATGGTATACTACAAATAGTAAATTCTAAATCCAAAATCCTAAATTCTAAATAAATTCAAAATTCGAATTTTGAAAATTAGAAAATTATTTGGGATTTGGTGCTTGAGATTTGGAATTTTTTTATGTTATGGCTGAAACAAAAAGACAAGTACCACTTGAGAAAATTAGAAATATTGGAATTATTGCTCATATTGACGCGGGTAAAACCACCACGACCGAGCGTATTCTCTTTTATACTGGAAAAACATACAAAATCGGAGATATCGATGCGGGAACTACTCAAATGGATTGGATGGCGCAGGAGAAAGAGCGCGGTATCACTATTGTTTCTGCCGCAACAACTACTTATTGGACCCACACTTCGCAAAGCTCCGCGGGGCGAGAGGACCCTTATCGGATAAATATTATAGATACACCGGGCCATGTTGATTTTACAGCAGAAGTCGAAAGATCTCTTCGTGTTCTTGACGGCGGTATAACAGTTCTTGATGCGGAGGAAGGAGTTCAATCTCAGTCAGAAACTGTTTGGAGACAGGCGGATAAATATAAAGTTCCGAGAATTTGTTTTATCAACAAAATGGACAAGTTAGGCGCTGATTTTCTTGCAACAGTCAAAAGTATAGAGGACAGGCTTGGTGCAAATCCTGCGATTATGGTTTTGCCCATCGGAGTCGAACAAACATTTAAAGGGATAGTTGACCTTTTAAGTAGAAAATCTTATATTTGGGGATCGGATCAACTTGGCGCGAAATTCGAGATATCCGATGAAATTCCGGAAGATCTCAAAAAGCAAGCCGAGCAGTACCGCCATAAGCTTATAGAAAAAATTGCAGAAACAGATGATAAGCTTTTGGAAAAATACCTGGGAGGGGAAGAGCCTTCAGTGGATGAGTTGAGAAGAGCATTAAGACAGGCAGTTATTGACTACAAACTGGTTCCAATTTATGCGGGATCCTCTCTTAGGAACAAAGGGGTTCAACCCCTTCTTGATGCTGTTGTGGACTTTCTTCCTTCCCCTCTTGATCTTAAGGAGGTTCATGGCATAAATCCCAAGACCAATGGAGATGAGGTTAGAAAACTTGTGCCTGAAGAGCATTTTTCAGGTCTTGCCTTTAAGATCCAGATCGATCCTCATGTGGGGAAACTCACCTACGTTAGAGTTTACTCGGGAAAAATAACATCGGGTTCTTATACATATAATAGTACAAAAAATATTACGGAAAGAGTCGGCCGAATTCTTCTTATGCACGCAAATACAAGAGAGGAGATAAAAGAGGCATTTGCAGGAGAAATAGTAGCGCTTGTCGGTATTAAGGATACGGCAACGGGAGATACTCTATGTGATGAGAAAAAACCAATTGTTCTTGAAAAGATTTCTTTCCCGGAACCTGTTATCTCTCTTGCCATTGAGCCAAAGACCAAAGTCGATCAAGAAAAACTTGGCTTTGCTCTTAAGAGACTTTCCGAAGAAGATCCAACGTTTGTGATAAAAACAAATCATGAGACAGGACAAACAATTATTTCGGGAATCGGAGAGCTTCAGCTTGAAATTATGGTGGACCGAATGAAAAGAGAGTTTGGAGTTCTGGCAAATGTTGGAGCGCCCCAAGTTGCCTATAAAGAAACAATAACGAAAGAAACTCAAGCTGAAGGAAAATATATTCGTCAATCTGGAGGACGGGGTCAATACGGCCATTGTTTTCTTCGTCTTGAACCAAAGCCTCGGGGAGAGGGTTATGAATTTGTAGATGCGATAAAAGGTGGAGCAATCCCTAAAGAGTTTATTACATCTGTAGAGAAAGGTATTAGGGAATCCATGGAGAACGGAGTTTTATTAGGGTATCCTATGGTTGATATGAAAGTTGCAGTTTATGACGGAAGTTATCATGAAGTTGATTCTTCAGATATAGCCTTTAAAATTGCCGCAAGCCAGGCGCTTCAGGCGGCAGCCAAAAAGGCAGGGCTTACACTTTTGGAGCCGATTATGAAAGTTGAAGTAACAACGCCCTCAGAATTTATGGGAGATGTTATTGGAGATCTGTCCGCAAAAAGAGCGCAGATTCTGGGAACCGAGGAAAGAGCAAGGGCGACTATTGTTCTGGCAATGGTTCCTTTGGCAGAATTATCTGGTTATGCAACAACCTTGCGTAGTATGTCTCAGGGACGCGCATCATATTACATGGAGCCATCTCATTATGAGGAAGTTCCAAAAAATATTGTAGAACAAATGCTTGCCAAGTCGACCTTTACCGGAAGGGTATCCGCGCAGTAATAAGTTATATGCGTGAACAACTGAAGTGCATGTCAGTCAGTGACTCCGTTGGCTCAGAGAAAAACGGTGGTAAATCAAGATACTTGCTTAAGAGAGGATTCTTTCCTTCTATTGTACGAGTAGGATTTACAGTTGTAGCAATGGGCTTAAGAATTTTGATTTGTCCGGGAGATGACATTTTGGCAGCAACTACGGCAGCTACTTTGGGGTTTAAGAATTCTGATACGCCGCGAGCAGCTGTTTTACCTGATCCCATTAGAATTAATTTGGGAGAAGACGATGAAAATAAAGATGAAGAAAAATAAATTTCCCTGTACCTTTGCCAGAGGGGTTGCCACCGCACAGTAGAATTTATTATAATATCTTTTTAAGTAACTTATGTTGTCACCGGCAGAAAGGGGATTTAGCTTTCATCCCGAAGACGGAAAGCAAGCCCCTCAATTTCTAACACAGGAAGAGCTTTCGATGTTCGTCCCAAATTATCACTTTGTTTTACATGAAAGACTCTACTCAATTGGCGTTCTTAAAGAGGGGGAAACTTTAGATCTTATTTTTCCATCAAGACAACACGATAATTCTAATTCTGAAGCAGAGTACATATACGAAGGAACGATTGGTGACGATTGGATTTTTATATATTTTATGGGCCCAAATAAAAAAACCTCCTCGCATAAACATCCTCACGAAGGCGTAGTAATTGAAGAAGATTACCATCTGTTGCGAGGAAAAATGTTTCTTCACTTAGGAGGGGATGGATCTTCACAAGTTGAGCTTACCGAGAACAATAATTTTACAACAGTTCCCCCAAACACTTTGCATAGAGGATCAACGGATGGACATTTTGCTTTTGTGCTTGTAAGAATGCGAGGCGCAGCGTCTATTCCTCGAGACAAACTACACATCCCAGATTAATATTTTTTATTTTCCCCCTTGACGCACTCGTAAAAATATTGTATATTTCTTTCTAGCCTAAAACTTTAAGGTGTATTCTTTTCTTGTAAAAATTTTTAAAATATGGCAGAAAAATTTCAAAGAACAAAACCGCATGTAAATATTGGTACTATTGGCCATGTCGATCATGGTAAAACCACATTAACAGCTGCTATTACTTCAGTTTTGGCAAAACAGGGCAAAGCGCAGGTTAAGAAATACGAAGACATTGACAATGCTCCCGAAGAAAAAGCAAGAGGGGTTACCATTAATATTACCCACATTGAGTACGAGACCGACAAAAGACATTATGCCCACATTGATGCTCCGGGACACGCAGATTACATTAAGAATATGATCACAGGAGCTGCGCAAATGGATGGTGCAATTCTTGTAGTTTCTGCGCCGGATGGCCCCATGCCCCAGACAAGAGAACATATTTTACTCGCATATCAAGTTGGAGTACCGGCAATTGTAGTTTTCCTCAACAAGACCGATATGGTTTCCGACGCAGAGCTTCTGGATCTGGTCGAAATGGAAGTCCGGGAACTTCTCACAAAATACAAATATCCCGGAGACAAGGTGACAATTATTCGAGGGTCTGCTCTTAAGGCTTTGGAGGGAGATGCGGAAGCAGAAAAACAAATCTCAGCATTGATGGATGCGGTTGATAATGATATCCCAACTCCCAAAAGAGATGTTGACAAGCCTTTCCTTATGCCTGTTGAGGATGTTTTCTCTATAAAGGGTCGGGGAACTGTTGTAACCGGAAGAATTGAAAGAGGAGTTGTAAAAGTAAATGAATCTGTTGAAATTGTAGGGATGAGAGATACCAAATCAACGGTTGTTACAGGAGTTGAGATGTTCCGAAAACAACTTGATGAAGGTCAAGCAGGAGACAATGTAGGACTACTTCTAAGGGGTATTGAAAAAGATGATGTTGAAAGAGGGCAGGTTATTGTAAAACCGGGCTCAATTACGCCTCACAAGGAATTTGAGGCAGAAGTTTATATCCTTACCAAAGAAGAAGGCGGACGCCACACGCCATTCTTTACAGGTTACAGACCGCAGTTTTATATAAGAACAACAGATGTGACTGCAGAAGTTACGCTTCCTAAGGGAGTTGAAATGGTAATGCCCGGAGACTCAACCAAAATGACAGTAAAACTTATTGTTCCCGTCGCACTTGAAGAGGGAGTAAGATTTGCTGTTCGGGAAGGCGGAAAGACAGTCGGAGCAGGAGTAATCTCCAAAATTATTGCGTAGTCCCTCCGAAATTGCTCTGTGAGCCGTATTCGAATAGAATTGAAAAGGCGAACAGTAAGATCGGATGGGGCATAATTTTACGAAGCTTCGTTATTAGTTCTTCGTTTTTCGTTTGCTACCCCCGAATAACCAAACTGCGAACTAACCAACTAACCAATTCCCCTTGACTTTTGGATTAGATCTCTACTATAATCCACCTACCTTAAATTAATTTTCAATTTTCAATTCTTAATTTTAATTTAATATATGGCACCGGCAAACATAAAAATTTTAAGGGGCGGCGAAGAAGCATAGACGAAAGTGGGTATAGGCGGTTCGCAGAAATTTGAGCTTGGAGGAATCAAAACGAATATTGAATGTCACGACCTTGATTTAACTGAAGTAGAATTCTCCGGTCAGGATTTGGTATTTGCGGTTCGAACTAATGACTTTACAGTTTCAACAGAAGGAAACGTAGAAAAAGGCAAAATAAGAATGTTTCTAAGAGGAGAAAATGATACCGTCGAAATAGAAGATGAACGTACGGTAAGAACTAGAATAAAAGTGACTCATACCCGACACGATGGCTCAACAGGAGAGAAAGGATAATAATTATGCCAGAAGCATATTTGTCAAAAGAACGAACGCAGGCTTTCCATGCGTTAGTGCGAAAAAATAAAGATAGTATAATCCGGGTAGCATTGGATACTAATACCAACGGATATACAGTTGGTGTAACTAAAGCACCGATGTTGATAGTTTTTGAAACACACATAGATCGTCTCGGTGAAGCAAAATTATATTACCCCACTGAATTGGAAGGCAAACTAGCAGAAGCGGGGGTAATTTTTGAGCAAGGTGTACAAACCCCAGAAGCTACTAGCGCCATGCCTATTGGTGAATTAGTCACCGACCCCGGAGATCAAGTTTAAAACTTCCAATATTTACTCCTTTAATAATTTTTTCTTTAAGAAATTTTCTTCATAACAATTTAGCAATTGAACAATGCAGCAATTTAGTCTCCCTTGTATAACACCTTTTTATATTGTAAAATAGACCATTGGTTTTAATAGTTCTTAGTTTTACACTTTTAGTTATTAGTTAATTTTTATGCCTAAGGGAAGAATACGAGTACGTTTAAAAAGTTATGATGCAAGAGTTATAGACCTTTGCTGTCAGCAGATCTTAGATACTGCGATACGAACAGGAGCAAAGGTCGTAGGTCCTATCCCTCTTCCCTCAAAAAGAAGTGTTTTTGCAGTCAACAAGTCCCCTTTTATAGACAAGGATGCCAGAGATCATTTTGAAATTAAAGTCCACAAGCGATTAATAGATATTATGTCTCCTACAGATAAAACCATCGACTCTTTGACTCATCTTGAACTACCAGCCGGAGTTAATGTAGAGATAAAGATGTAATCCCTGAAAATTTCTAATCAAATCCGAATTCTAAATTTTTCTCCTTGCCACTGCAAGATTTAAGTGAGATAATAAGCTTATGCAAACACAAGTTTTAAATTACAGAATTATTATTGAGCCGGAAAAGACAGGTAAAAAAACCGTTTACAATGCTTTTTGTCCAACTCTTGGAGTTGCCGACTATGGCGACACAATTGATGAAGTCCTCAAAAGCATAAAAAAAGGAATAGAACTTGCTATTGAATGTTTGGCTGAAGAAAGAAAAGAAATTCCCGTTGATAATGTAAAAGAACAAGTTG